>ERZ773248.1442-NODE-1442-length-19432-cov-9.564638_pt1 | contig 19432 bp, 12 predicted proteins | sample MGYA00580518_ERZ773248 | MGnify/ENA primary metagenome ERZ773248 (study PRJEB29015, sample SAMEA2737762) | human gut metagenome | biome: human gut; feature: human-associated habitat; material: faeces | place: China | collected 2012 ...
CCGCCTTTGGCGGCCAGCTCCCCTATAAAGGGAGCCTTGTGCGGCCCGCTGCGATGTTTAATCATAACCTTTCTTGGATAATGGCAGGTTTTTACGAACCACTAGTCACAAACAACGAGCCACTTTATTACATTCACATCAACCTGGAAGCGCAAAATGATTTCAATCCGGGTTATCCGCTACTAAAGCGGGCCGTTTACTATTGCGGCCGTATGATTTCCAGCCAGTATGGCACGGTTTTTGTGAAGTCTCATTATGAAAAAATCCAGAAGATCTACTCCATCTGGATTTGTACGATGCCAACGAAAAAATGGGAGTACAATATTTCAAGATATCGGCTCATGGAAGAACATTTAATGGGTCATGCACAGGCCGAGCGGAGCCATTACGATTTAATCAATATCGTCTTGGTTTGTCTGGGCAGCAAGAGTTATAAGCAGCTAAAAGGTATTTTGCGATTGCTAAATATGCTGCTCTTGGATAACATCAGCTCTCAAGAAAAGCAGGAATTATTGGCGAAAGAGTTTAACGTAACAATGACACCGCATTTGTAGTTTGTGGAATTGAACTTTAAATTTTTAACCATCCACGACAGCGCTTTTTTTTATGAGCCGAAAGTCACTCGAGGCGAACGGCAGGGGTGTCAGCCGTGCGTTGAGAATTGACAGGATTGGTTGATTGGTGCTAGCATATAAATAAGACAAGTCAAACTGAGGTTTTCCATAAAGTGATATAGTAAAAGTATATATAGGGGGCCTTAGTATGACGAAGTTCGACAAACAATTTAAAATGGATCGCAGGTCGCAAAAAAATACGGCCTGGGTGGCCGTATTGTAGGGGCTTCCTGTAGGAAGCCCGCCAGAGAGATTCGACCACAGCCGACTCGAGTATAATGGCTGCTTTTACGAGCCACGAACTACGAGCCACGAGCCGCTATTTTTTCACGAGCCGAGGGTCATCCGAGGCGAACGGCGAACTGCGACCGGCGGGCTGTTAGGCCCTGGTGCATGAATATCATTTTCTTTTAATTGCGAAAATGACCGCTTACGTCAAAAAAACGTCGTTTTGTGACAAATCTGTCTTGTCGTCAAAATTACATCGTATAATGCAAATAGATAAGTTATCTTGCTAAGTGATAGATAGAATTCTCAATTGTTATCTTTGAAACAAAAGGAAAATGATGATAAAAACAGATAATTTTGTGAAATAATCTAAATAGTATACGAAAGTATAATATCCAACAAAAGAATTTTATATTACACTACAAGCAGGGAAAGTCATTATATATACAATATAAAAGTAATTAAACGCTGTTTGCGTTAATATATTCGATGACAAGACAAAGGGGGCTGAAATTTATGAATAAAATTTATAAGGTAGTATGGAATACTGTTCGCAATTGTTACGTAGTTGGATCCGAACTGATTAGCTCGAAATCGGGCAGACATAGCACATCGAATGGCAAGTCTTCGAGTTTGAAAGTTACCTTGACCGTACTGGCGCTCTGCGGAATGACGGCTTTAGGAAGCGGAGTGGCTCCGGCGTATGCGGCGAATGCAGGTACGGCAGTAGAAAGTCAGTATGTGGCTGTTCTTGTAAATAGTTCCAATAATAACGGGAGAGACCATAGGGATTTCGATGGCTATAGCTATCACAAAGAACGCATTACAAGCACAGGAGACGTGTACTGGGTCCGTGACGGATATACCATTAAATATGAAGGAAATGAACGGTATCCCGGCGCGCAGAATGCCAATATCATTAAGGCTTATAAGACTAACTCCAATACAAGTGATAAAGGTCTTCTGAAATCGAATCAGATTATGATCGAATCGGCAGGCATTTCGACGCTGACTGGCGTCGACCTCGACAATGTTTCTGGCGGTACCTACGTCGGTGCTACGAATTCCGGCGGTACGTCAACACCTTCGTCGTTCCAGTACATGATTAAAGACGACAACGGTACGTATGTAGATGCTGGTAACACTAATTTTAATAAACGCTTTACGACCGCTACGAAAAATACGGACGGTACTTATTCGTACAAGGGAGAAGTCATTGCTAATGACAATCTCTATGTCGTAAATGACCAAGTCGGTGTTTTCCTCACATCCAGCGGTAAAGTGTATACGGGCAAGGTCTTCGGTGCCCACAATGAAGTGCTCATGACGACTAAATCCGATTCGGGTACGATGTACAGTTACTGGGGCGCCGATACGCCGGATCCGAATACCAAGTTAGCGGACATGACCATTGGTTAGTTCAACCAGGCTTTGGAAAAGGTAAATAACAACAGTAAAGCCGTAGCTGGCGACACGATTAAAGAAATCAAGACGACAGCTAAGACTGATGGCGGCACCATCGACCTCGTTCGCCGTGGCCAATACAACTCTGCAACGGGCCAGTATGAAGGCGAACATAAAGTAGGTAATGGCATTACGATCACTAGTCATGGCGGTACAAATGGCAAAGACGTCAAGATTCATTTCAGTACCGGAGAAAATAACGGATTTGACGTAGCAGCCGGTTCGAAAGTAGAAGCCGTCAAAGCAACGGAAGAGGCAACGGATATTACTGGCCTTAAAATTAATGGTGAAACCTATAACATCAAGACTGGTCAGACCTACACGGCTGGGGATAATATTACCATTGATGGAAATAAAATCTCTGCAACTAATACCACACTGGTTGCTGGAAAAGCTGAAAAGAGGGAAAACAGTTATATTGTTAAAGATACGGCTGGACATGAAGTTACTCTGGAAGACGTAGCCAGCGCTAGTGAACTGACGGAAGTCAACAATCAGGTCACTAAGAATACCCAGGATATTACAAATAACACAAATAATATTACGAATAATGCGAATAACATTACAAATCTCGGTAAACAGCTTGAAGGCGCTGTTATGTATGACAGCACGCCTACTGGCTTTGACAAAAACAACGTTACCTTGGGCGGTACTACTTATGATAGTAAAAAGAAGACAGGTGGTACGAAGATTACCAACCTGGCTAGAGGCACGAATGATTCTGACGCTGTTAACTTCTCGCAGTTGAGTGAAGTGAAAGATGCTGAAAATTACGTTATTAACGGTAGCCTTTCCAAAACGGATGGGACTATTACTTTGAACCGTTTAAAAGATGGTCCGGTAAAGATTACGGGCTTAAAGGATTATGTTAAAGGAATTGACAGTTATGTAACTAATGCAACCCTTAATGGTAATACGCTGACCTTGACTCGCAATCAGGGATTAGATCCCTTAACGGTAGATTTAGGTAGCTTGACTGAAGGATTGAGCCAATCGGACTACCGCGTCGTTGCCAATCCGGCAGAAGGCTCCAATGGCATCTACAAACCGGATGCCAGCGGCAACATCGAACTGACGGTAGAGGATGCTAAGACAGGCACGAAGTCGACGGTTCAGTTGTCGGACGTAGCCAGCGCTAGCAAACTGACGGAAGTCAACAATCAGGTCACTAAGAATACCCAGGATATTACAAATAACACAAATAATATTACGAATAATGCGAATAACATTACAAATCTCGGTAAACAGCTTGAAGGCGCTGTTATGTATGACAGCACGCCTACTGGCTTTGACAAAAACAACGTTACCTTGGGCGGTACTACTTATGATAGTGAAAAGAAGACAGGTGGTACGAAGATTACCAACCTGGCTAGAGGTACGGAGGATTCTGATGCGGTTAACTTCTCTCAGTTGAAAGAAGTCGCCAGCAAAGCAACAGCAGCTAAGACGACTGTTACCGCAGGCAAGAACATCGCTGTTAATGGGACATCCGATGAAAATGGCAGTGCGTATACGGTAGCATTGGCAGATGACGTCAGCCTGGGTAACAATGCTGCAATCCAGCTGAAAGGTTCCAATGGCTCCATCAGCGCTACTTCGGGCAAGTCCAGCCTGAACTTCGATGACAAAGGTTTGTCCCTCAGCAATGGCAAGGACTCGACTGTCATCAACGGTAAACAGGCTACATTTGGCGGTATTGAATTGAACGCTGAAAGTGGTACCTCGACTATCCGTGGCCTAAGCAATACGACGACGCAGTACGATGGTTTTGCAACGGCTGGCCGGGCTGCTACGGAAGAACAGCTGAAGGAAGTGGCCGGTCAGGCTGGTAAAGCTATCGAAACGGCTAGCAAAGGCTGGTACTTGACGACAAATAAAGGAACGGCTACTAATATTGCTCCGGGCGGTACGGTAGATTTCTCCCGTGGCAATGACAATCTGCTCATCAGCAATGATGGCGCAAACCTCTTGTTCTCCCTTAGCGACAATCTCGACCTGACCAATAATAAAGATAAGAAGGGCAGCGTCAAAGTCGGTGAAAATACGACATTGACGGATGGGCTTCTCCGAGTCGGCACGGATGTTTCCCTCACGGCCAGTGCGCTTAACGTAGGCAAATCGTCCTTGACGACAAGTGCCCTCACGGTTGGCGGCTCGACCTACATCAACTCCAGCGGTATCAATGCCAATGGCAATCGTATTACTGGAGTGGCAGCTGGTATCGAGCCTATGGATGCGGTTAATGTGAGCCAGCTCTACAAGACGAATCAGGCCGTCATTGCCAACGCGGAAAACATCAACAGTCTGAGCCATTCGCTCAACAAGCTGGATAGCCGTATCAATCGCGTCGGTGCTGGCGCAGCCGCTCTGGCAGCCCTCCACCCGCTCGATTTTGACCCGGATAACAAGTGGGACTTCGCAGCTGGTTACGGCAACTATGCCGGCGCCAATGCAGTCGCTATCGGTACCTACTATCGCCCGAACGAAAACACCATGTTCAGCATCGGTGGCAGTTTCGGCGGCGGTGAAAACATGATCAACGCCGGCGTCAGCTTCAAACTCGGCAGCGGTGGCAGCGGTATCACGACGTCCAAGACGGTCATGGCTAAGAAGATTAAAGAACAAGATGAACTCCTGAAAGCACAGGATGCTAAGATGAAAGAACAAGACGAAAAGATTGCTAAACTGGAAGCTCTCGTAGCCCAGCAAGGCGAAATGATTCAGCAGGCACTTGGCAAGAAATAGTGCCATAGCGATGAGGTTGTCGCACCAAGTCAAGATTACTTGAGGCGACAACCTCATTTTTTTTTCGCAGGCCGCAGGTGGCAGTTCGCAGGTTGCCGCGGTCCTGCGGACCGCAAAAAAATACACGGCCAGCGGCCTTGTGCGTAGGGGTTGTCCTTTAACCTCTCAGACCGCCTTTGGCGGCCAGCTCCCCTATAAAGGGAGCCTTGTGCAGCCCGTTGTGAGATTTGGCATACCTATTCTTGTATGATGGTAGGTTTTTACGAGCCACGAGCCACTATTTTTTCACGATCCGAGGGTTACTCGAGGCGATGTCGTCATTCTGAGGCTGTCGCCGCGCAGCGGCCTCTGAGTCCGCGGGGGACGGCGGGCCGCCCGCCGTGAGTTGAGAATTGACAGGATTGGTTGATTTCATTATAATAAATGTAGAAGTTTTGAGTTTGTTCAATTGTAACACGAAAACCCCCAGAGGCGGAATCTCTGGGGGTTTTCTTTTTGTGGTGTTCGACAGGAACACGCTGGGGCTAGTTGCTCATAAGGGTAATAATGGTGTCTAACCACTTGCATAGGTAGTAAGAGACTACGCTAGCCATGACAGCCATCAAAAAGTTTTTGAGTTTGTTCAAGAGTAACACCCCCTTACCCGCTCAGTATAGGGGTGAGCAACGTTGATATTATACCATAAATTGGATTCAGATGCGGCTTCGCCGCGACAAATTCAAACTGACAACGACGCTTCGGGAAACCCTCAGCGCGTAGCGGGCCGCCCGCCGCTGCCATCTGTCCGGGTAACTGTCCTGCATCTGACGGGTCAGAAAGCTCTGGGTCGGCCCCTACGGAATCGCATACAGGCGATGGAAGTAAACGCAGTTTGCAGATTGCAAAAAAATGCACGGCCAGCGGCCTTGTGCGTAGGGGCTGTCCTTTAACCTCTCAGACCGCCTTTGGCGGCCAGCTCCCCTATAAAGGGAGCCTTGCCCGTTGTGAGATTTGGCCATACCTATTCTTGTATGATGGTGGGTTTTTACGAGCCACGAACAATGAACCACGGCCTTTCTCTCGGATTCAGATGCGGCGTTCCGCCGCGACATACTCATGAAATGAACGCAGTTCGCAGACGGCAGTTCGCAGGTTGCCGCGGTCCTGCGGACCGCAAAAAAATACACGGCCAGCGGCCTTGTGCGTAGGGGCCGCCTGGGTAAGGCGGCCCGCCAGAGAGATTCGACCACAGCCGACTCGAGTATAATGGCAGGCTTTTACGAGCCACGAATCACGAGCCGCTATTTTTTCACGAGCCGAGGGTTACTCGAGGCGATGTCGTCATTCTGAGGCTGTTGCCGCGCAGCGGCCTCTGAGTCCAATGCGACCTGCGACCTGTGGCCTGCGACCGGCAGGACACCCTTTGGGCGTCTCCTACAAAATTTCTCTTTTGGTTGTAAATGCAACAGAAATGTTTCTTTCTTTTTGTTATACTTTATGTGTACTCGATGAGAGCAGAGAATTACGAATCACCCATTCAATTTATTATATGTATAAAATACAGGAGGTTTTCCCCATGACAAAAGAAAAACAGATGTTTTGTTTCCAGTGTGAACAGACCGCTATGGGTACTGGCTGTACCGGTTGTGCCGGTGTTTGTGGCAAATCGGCTGTTGAAGCCGGCTTGCAGGATGTTTTGACCGGCGCTCTCGTTGGCTTGGCCCGCACCTGTCAGACTGCCGCTCCGACGGCTAAGACCTATCGTACTATCCTCGAAGGCATGTTCACGACCATTACCAACGTCAACTTCAACACGACGACGACCCAGGCTATGATCGATAAAGTTCACGCTGAAGCCGCTGCCCTTTCGTCCACTCCCGCAGCTGACTACGATATGAACCAGATGTGGAACGCTGACGAAGATATCCGTTCCCTCAAATCGCTCATCCTCTTTGGTATGCGCGGCATGGCTGCTTATGCTTATCATGCTCTCATGCTCGGCAAATCGAGCGAAGAAGTCGATGCTTTCTTCGTCAAAGGCTTGTCGGCCATCGGCGAAGACTGGGGCATGGATGAACTCCTCCCGATTGTCATGGAAACAGGCAAAGTCAACTTGACCTGCATGGCTCTCCTCGATGAAGCTAATACGTCTACTTATGGTACTCCGGTTCCGACGACGGTTCCTTTGACGGTTGAAAAAGGCCCGTTCATCGTTGTCACCGGCCACGACCTGAAAGACTTGGAACTCCTCCTCAAACAGACTGAAGGCAAAGGCATCAATATCTATACGCACGGCGAAATGCTCCCGGCTCACGCTTATCCGGAATTGAAGAAATACAAACACCTCAAAGGCAACTTCGGCACGGCTTGGCAGAACCAGCAGAAAGAATTCGACGGCGTTCCCGGTGCATTCCTGTTCACGACGAACTGCCTCATGCCGCCTCGTAAATCCTACATCGACCGTGTCTTCACGACGGAAGTCGTTTCCTTTGACGGCGTAACTCACATCGGCGAAGACAAAGACTTCACACCGGTCATCGAAAAAGCCCTGGAACTCGGCGGCTATGCAGAAGACCAGCATTTCACCGGCATCAACGGCGGCAGCACCGTTACGACTGGCTTTGGTCATGGCACGGTCCTCTCCGTTGCTGACAAAGTCATCGACGCTGTCAAAGCCGGCGCTATCAAACACTTCTTCCTCGTCGGCGGTTGCGACGGCGCTCGTCCGGGCCGTAACTACTACACGGAATTCGTTAAACAGACCCCGGCTGATACGGTCGTCCTCACCCTGGCTTGCGGCAAATACCGCTTCAACGACCTCGACCTCGGCACTATCGGCGGCTTGCCGCGCATCATGGATATGGGCCAGTGCAACGACGCATACAGCGCTATCCAGGTAGCTGTCGCTTTGGCAAAAGCCTTCGACTGCGGCGTCAACGATCTGCCCTTGACTCTCGTCCTCTCGTGGTACGAACAGAAAGCTGTCTGCATCCTCTTGACCCTCCTCTCCTTGGGCATCAAGAATATTTACCTCGGCCCGACACTGCCGGCCTTCGTCTCCAAGAATGTCCTCAACTACTTGGTAGAAAACTTCAACATCACTCCGACCAGCACGCCGGAAGCTGACCTCAAAAAGATTTTGGGCTAAACTCAAAAAAGAGGCTGTCGCATGAAGACAGCCTCTTTTTTTCGCCTGTATGCGATTTCGTAGGGGACGTCCTGTCAAGGCGTCCAGCCTCTGCTGTCCGTTTTGGCGACTGTCTTGCGCCTTCCGCTGGTCGGCACCTGACGGGCCAAAAAGGCCGCGTGAATAGTGTGAATGGCCGGAATTTATGACGAGCGGCTAGTAATTTATAAAAACCTGCCATCATGCCAGAGTGAGCTGCGGTGGGATTTCGCGGCGGGCCGCCTAGCAACAGCTGTCCGTTTTGGCAACCGTCTTGCGCCTTCCGTTGGTCGGCACCCGATGGGTCAAAAAGGCTTAGGACGGCCCCTACGGAGGCCCAGATTGGGGCGATTTTTACGAGCGAGGGTTACTCGAGGTGATGTCGTTATTCTGAGTCTGTTGCCGCGTAGCGGCATCTGAGTCCGAGGCGGCCTGCGAACGGCGAACTGCGGCCTGCGGGCGCTTTAGCGCCCTAACTACTTGCGGAATTGCCTATTCTACGGTAATATAAACGTATACAATACCTTATTATATACACACAGGAGGCTGTTACTATGGCAGACAATAAAACATACGCTGTGTTCCAGACGAACCGCGGTGATTTTACGGTAGAACTTTTTGCGGACAAGGCACCGATTACGGTCGAAAATTTTGTGAATTTGGCAAAATCCGGTTTTTATGATGGCACGATTTTCCATCGCATCATTGCCGATTTCATGATCCAAGGCGGCGACCCGACGGGTACGGGATGCGGCGGCTCGAAGCAGACGATTCCTGATGAATTCGGGCCGGGCCTCGATTTCAGCGAACCCGGTGTCCTGGCTATGGCCAATGCCGGCCCCAATACGGGCAGTTCCCAGTTCTTCGTGACGGTCGTCCCGACACCGTGGCTCCAGAACCATCATTCTATTTTCGGCAAGGTCGTCAAGGATTATGACGTCGTCGAAGGCATCAGCAGAGTCAAGACCGATTTTGCCGATAAACCGCTGGAAGATGTTGTCCTGAATACGGTGAAAATCGTCACGGAAGAAGCCTAAGGGCTTCATGTTATATTATACGTATATGGTGCGCTGCGCCGACCAGTCTTTATATACAGGCTGGACGCTGGATGTGCCCCGGCGGGTCGCAGCGCATAATGACGGCAGAGGGGCTAAGTATACCCGTTCCCGTCGCCCTGTAACCCTGGCCTGGTGCCAGGGTTTTCCTACAAAACACGAGGCCATGCATTGGGAATGGCAAATCAAGCAGTGGACGAAAAAGAAGAAGGAGAAGCTCTGCCGGGAACAGCTTTCGCTAACGGATGAGGGAGGATGATAGGGATGAAATTATGGAAAAAATGGCTGACGACGCTTGTTGCCAGCCTGTCTCTCTGCGTGGCGCCTGTCGCCATCGCTTCGGCTGCGTCGACGGCGCAGATCCTGCTCTATGGGGCGGCGACCATGGCCCTGGCCAAACAGCAGCTGCTCCAGATGGACAATAACAATCAGAAGCAGATGTTGGCCAATACCCAGGCCAAGACGGGTGTCGTCAATAATGAAGCCTACAGCGACCGCCTGGAAAATATCCAGCGCAACCTCGTTGCGACGGGCCTCATCAAGCGCAATTACGATGTCTATGCCAACCCGTCGACGGATTTGAATGCCTTTGAAACGATTGGCGGCGTCATTTCCGTCAACAAGGGGATGCTCGATGCCCTCAATGACGACGAACTGGCCTTTACCATGTGCCATGAAATGCAGCACGGCGAAAAGCGCCATGCCATCAACGGCGTCCTCAAGAGTATCGGTATTTCGACGCTCGTCGATGTGTCCCTCGGCGGCAATGCCGATGTCCTGGATATCCTCTTGGGCAGTGTAGCTGTCAATTACATCGACAACGAATTCGTCACTATGGACCAGGAAAAACAGGCCGATGCGACGGGCTTCAATGTCTTCAAGAACACGGCCTATAATGTCGGCGGTGCCGCTTCGTCCATGCAGTACGTCTATGAACAGTATGGTGAATTGTGGCAGGAAGGTTTTAAACGCATCATCAGCCCGAATAACCATCCTCAGATGTCGAGCCGTATCGAAAAGCTGGCCGGCCGCATGACCTTGTGGTCGGGCAACCGCGTCCAGGTCGGCGGCAATACGGTTTATGTCAATGCCCAGCCCGTCGTCACACCGGCCGCAGCCGGGACGTATTCGTCGCGGCGCCGGGCTTTCCTGGTAGCGGGCAATCTGGCCCGGGCTACGCATGATGTCTACGGAGAAGCGACGAAAGATGACAAGGTCGTTACGGAAGCGATGAACAAGAAGCAGCCGTCGTGGAACGTAGCGTCCCGCGGTAACGATGTCTATGTCAACGACTTGCGCATCATGACCTGTGCTGACGGTGATGATCAGCCGGCTATCGTCAAGAATATCCAGTCGGCCCTGGAAGCCAAGCCGGCCATGTTGAGCAAGAAGGAAATCCAGAAGCAGAATAAAGCCTGGACCCAGAAGTACGGTTATAAGAAAGATAAGAAGGAGAAGAATGCGTAAACAATTAGCTTTTATCACGGCTCTCATGGCCCTGACCCTGGGGGTCGGCATCTTTGCCGGTGCCCGTCAGTCGACGGACTCCCACGGTGTCGACGTGGCCCTGGAAGAAGCGCGGCAGCATGTAAAGGCCGATAGTGATGACATGCCGGCTTTGCGGGAAAAACCGCATGTCACTCTCCATTATCCGGCGACGGATCCGGCTGATGGCCATCCCATCCTGCGCTGGAGCCGTGTCGACGGGGCTGTCATGTATGACGTGCAGATCTTGAAGAAAGAGGAAGAAAAAGGCGATGACGGAAAGGTCAGTACGTCTTACGAGCCTTTCATGGATGACCAGAAGGCTTATACGACGGGACTGGAACTGGATTTGCCCGATACCTTCCTGGGACAGGTCTTTTACTGGCGCGTCCGCGGCCTCGATTTGAAGGGCCGTCCGGTCAGTGAATTTTCGGATATCGAAGAAGCGCATGTCGATATTTTCCAGCCTTTTACGGAAAAGCCGACGCCCTTGTCCTTTTTCAACCAGGGACCGGGCCAGACCCTGCTCTATCCGGTCTACGACTGGATCGCTGTGCCGGGGGCAGCCAAGTATGAAGTAGAAATCCTCAACGATTTGCCGGAAGATCCGAATGGTACGGCGCCGTCGATTCATCGCATCGACAGTTACACGCCGCAATATGCCCAGCAGTACGACCAGAAGGCCCGCATGGGCGATAAGCCCTTTTACTGGCGCGTCCTGGCTCTGGATGGGGCAGGCAATCCTATCGGCGGTTATTCCGATGCCCTGCCCTTTGAGCTGGACCCGGCAGCGGAACAGGGCGTCGTCGCTATCTTTGGCGACAGTATCAGCCACGGTGGCGGCAGTATTTCCTATTCGCCGACGGATTGGGACTTCAGTTACGCTTCGTATCTCATGTTCCCGACAATCAACCTGGCCCAGAGCGGCGATACGAGTGCCATGGGCGTCGAACGCTTCGACCGCGACGTCCTGCCCTTCAAGCCGTCGTATGTTATCATCCTCATCGGCTCCAACAGCCTCCGCGCCGGCGTACCGGCCGGTGAAGTCATCAGTGACTTACAGACGTTGAAGGAAAAATGCCTGAGCCATGGCATCAAGCCCGTTTTCCTGACCATTCCGCCGCTCAATCCGGAGAACATCAAGGCTGCCTTCGACCAGGATACGGCCGATGACTGGCGCGGCGCCATTGCCGAAGTCAACGACTACATCGACACGCAGGTCCATATCGACATCACGCCGGGCATGGCCGACAGCCGCGGCGAACTCAAGACCGAACTGGCCCTGGACGGACTTCATCTCGACCCGCCGGGCAAAAAAATGATGGCTGCCGCTATCAATAACGCCTGGGCCAGCATCACCGCCCTGCCCGATAGCGCCTGGGAGTAAGGGAAAGGGCTGACACCCTTTCCAGTGGTTAGTGGTTCGTTGTTAGTAAGCGGGCCGATATCCCCGTGGTTGTAGGGGTCGCCGCGTGGGCGACCCGTTAGGATTTGGGGGATTTTTTTAGCAGACTGATTGGAAAATCGTACATATCCCGTACATATCCCGGAGCGGGCGCCCCACGTGGCGCCCCTACAGAAAAAGGTCCTGTCACTATGTGACAGGACCTTTTTTTACACCTTCTCCAGTAATCGTTTGGCTGTGAACTGGTCGGTGATGAGGACGTTGGCGTAGCCTCCTTTTAGGGCCGCCCGGATACTGGCGATTTTGCCTTCGCCGCCGGACAGGAGGATGCTGTATTCTTTGTTGCGCAGGTCATCGAGGGCGATACCGACGGTGCGGTCGTTCAGCTCCTGGCTGGAGATATTTCCGTCTTTATCGAAGAAGCGGGAGCAGATATCGCCGACGGCGTGGCTCTTGAGATAGGCCTTTTCCTGGGCATCGGCATAGCCCAGACGGAAGAACAAGGCGTTGTCGCGGACGGTGCCGACGCTGAATATGGCGATGTTGGCGTTGCGGCCCAGTTCCAGGACGCGCTTGATGTGGCGGTCGCGGTAGACCATTTCCTTGACCTCTTTCGAGTCGAAGAGGACCGGCAGCGGCAGGTACTGGGCGATAGTTTCATAGTTCTTGGCGAATTTTTCCAATATTTCATTGGCAAAGGTTTCGCTCGTCGACAAGGTGATGCCCCCTTCGAGCTGGACAATCTGGGCGCCCTTCAGGGGATGGGGGATGAGCTGGTGGGACAGGCTGTGCAGGGTCGTGCCCCAGCCGACGCCGATGATGTCCCCGTCCTGGATGATTTCATTGATATAGGCAGCGCCGCGCTGGCCTATGTATTTCTTGACCTCTTCTTCGTCTTCGATAGGGGCGTTGGCGATGCAGACATCGCGCAGGCCGTAAGCGGCGGCGACTTTTTGGGCCAACTGGCCCTGGTCTTCGATGGGGTCGAAGATTTCGATGCGCACGAAGCCCATGTCCTTGGCGTACTGTAAAAGCCGCGATACCGACGGACGGGACAGCTGCAGCTCTTTGGCAATCTCGGCCTGGCTGAAGCCCGACTGGTAATACAATTTGGCAGCGCTGATGGCTAGTTTATTCTTATCATGTTGCATAGGAATCCATCCTTAATTGATATTATAAAATAGTGTAATCCTCTGACGAAAAAATAGTAGCGAATGCGAGTATATTCTCTTCCATTATCGCATTTTTGTTCATGTAAATGCAAGGTAAAATAGAAAACAAATTCAGAAATATGACCTTTTATGTATACTATATTTTGCATAAAAATTATAACCTGTTTTAAGGCTATACGCAAAGTGAAAATATGTAAATATTTGGTTGAAATAATGTGCTGGGTGATGTATGATGAAATCACAGAAAATCCTCTATGCAGGTAGCGAAAGAAGATACCAGTGTAATTGATGGAAGGAGCAATGTTATTATGCAAGACAAGCAATACGTCATGGCCCTTGATGCCGGCACCACGAGTAATCGCGCTATTATTTTCGACAATGAATCGCACATCGTCAGCGTCAGCCAGAAAGAATTCACTCAGTATTTCCCCAAACCGGGCTGGGTAGAACACGACGCCAATGAAATCTTCCACAGCATGGTCGAAGTCATGCGTGAAGCCCTGGCACAGGCCAATATGACGGCCAGCGAAATTTCGGCTATCGGTATCACCAACCAGCGTGAAACGACGGTTGTCTGGGACAAGAATACGGGGGATCCCGTGTACAACGCCATCGTTTGGCAGTCCCGCCAGACCGCACCGATTTGCGAAGACCTCAAAGCCCGCGGCTTAGTCGATGAATTCCGTGACAAGACGGGGTTGGTCATCGATGCCTACTTCTCGGGCACGAAGGTCAAATGGATTTTGGACAATGTCGAAGGCGCCCGGGAAAAAGCCGAAAAAGGCGATCTCCTCTTCGGGACCATCGATTGCTGGTTGGTCTGGAAACTGACTGGCGGTCAAGTCCACATCACCGACTATTCCAACGCATCCCGTACACTTATGTTCAACATCAAAGAACTGAAGTGGGACGACCAGCTTCTTGAATATTTAACCGTTCCGAAATGCATGCTTCCGGAAGTCCGCCCGTCCAGTGAAGTCTATGGCTGCACGGATCCGGCTATCCTCGGCGGTCCGGTCAACATTGCCGGTATCGCGGGTGACCAGCAGGCAGCCCTCTTCGGCCAGACCTGCTATGAACCGGGCATGGCCAAGAACACCTATGGCACAGGCTGCTTCATGCTCATGAATACGGGCACGACGCCGATTCCTTCCAAGAATGGCCTGGTTACGACCATCGCCTGGGGCCTCGACGGCAAAGTCGAATATGCTCTGGAAGGTTCTATCTTCGTCGCCGGTTCGGCCATCCAGTGGCTCCGCGACGGCCTGCGCCTCATCGATACGGCTCCTGATTCGGAATGGGTCGCTAAACGCGTTCCCGATTCGGACGGTGTCTATGTCGTACCGGCATTCGTCGGTCTCGGTGCTCCCTACTGGGATATGGATGCCCGCGGCTTGATCATCGGCATCACGCGCGGCACCAAGAAGTCCCACATCGTCCGGGCAACTCTCGATTCCATGGCTTATCAGACGAAAGACGTCCTCGGTGCTATGGAAGCGGATTCGGGCATCAAACTGGCGGCTCTCAAAGTCGACGGCGGCGCTGTTGCCAACAACATGCTCATGCAGTTCCAGGCCGATATCCTCGGCGTTCCTGTCGATCGTCCGCAGGTCATCGAAACGACGGCCCTCGGTGCCGCTTATCTGGCTGGTTTGGCTGTCGGTGTCTGGGATTCCAAAGAAGAACTCGTATCGAGCTGGAAACTCCAGAACCGTTTTGAACCGACCATGGATCCTGAAAAAGCAGCAGGATATTATAAAGGCTGGCGCAAAGCTGTCAAACATGCAATGCACTGGCTTAGTGATGAAGACTAAGAGAGAGGTGCTGGAATCATGATGTTTGACAACTTATTAGGAGAATTTATCGGGACGATGGTCCTCATCGTCTTCGGGGCCGGCGTCTGCGCCTGCAACACGCTGACCAAATCGAAAGGCCAGAACGGCGGCTGGATTTGTATAACCGCAGGATGGGGTTTCGCCGTAACCCTCGGCGTTTACACGGCAACGACCCTCGGTGCTCCGCAGGGTGACCTGAACCCGGCTGTTACGCTCGGCAAGACGATGATCGGGATTTACAGTGTTCCTCAGTTCTTCGCCACGTCCATCGCTCAGATCCTGGGCGGTATCCTCGGCGCAGCTATCGTCTGGCTGGCTTACCTGCCCCATTGGGCTGAAACGGAAGATAAACCGGCGAAACTCGGTATCTTCTGCACGGCTCCGGCTATCCGCAACTATCCGGCCAACTTCCTTTGCGAATTCATTGCCACGTTCTTCCTGATGTTCATCATCTGGATGATTTTCTCCAATAAAGTCGGTGCCATTCCTCCTGGAGTCGGCCCGTATATCGTCGGCATCCTCATCTGGGCTTTGGGTATGAGCCTTGGCGGTCCTACGGGGTACGCCATGAACCCGGCTCGAGATTTGGGTCCTCGTATTGCTCATGCTATCCTGCCGATTGCCGGTAAAGGCGATTCGGACTGGGCTTATGCCTGGGTCCCTGTCTTCGGTCCGCTGGCTGGTGCTTTTGCAGCCTACGTCGTAGCCATGGCTTTGAATGTCTTCTAATCTATTTATATATGGTTTTGGGAAAGGGCTTGTCATTTTTCGACAGGCCCTCTCCTTTACCTAAAATTACAAATTTGCTTACTAAATTTGAACAAAATTTCATGGTTAATTAAAGGTAATATTCCTATGTTTTTGCATGAAAAAATAGTATAAGTTGGCTGCGTGAAAATATGTAAAAATAGTCTTGCAATTATTTTCACAAACCGATATAATAAGGGCATCAAAGATAGTGATACTTGGTATTTACAGAGAAAGAGGTTGTGAACATGACAAAACAAGCAGATGTCGTCGTAATTGGCGGCGGTATTACCGGCACAGCCATTTTGCACGAATTGGCAAAGTACAATCTTCGTGCAGTCCTGGTTGAACAGGAACCGGAACTGGCTGCCGGCACGACAAAGGCCAACAGTGCCATCCTTCACGCAGGTTTCGATGCGCCTACGGGTAGTATGAAGGCCCGCATGAATGTCGCAGGCAATGCGATGTATCATGAATTGAAAGACGAATTGGATCTGGACATCCGCTGGTCCGGCTCGTATGTAGCCGCCCTCGACGACGAACAGATGGACGTCCTCAAGGAACTCCTCGAACGGGGCAATGCCAATGGCGTTCCCGGACTGAAAATCATCAGCGGCGATGAAATGCGCAAAGAAGAACCGAATGTCAGCAAGGACATCAAAGGCGCACTCTGGGCTCCGACTGCCGGTATCTGCTGGCCTTTCGGCCTGGCTCTGGCTTTTGCTGAAAATGCCGTCATCAACGGCGCTGAAGTCATCCGTGAATGTCAGGTCACGGGCATTACCGTAGAAGACGGTGCCGTCAAAGCCGTCGAAACGGACAAGGGTACTATCGAAACGAAATACGTCATCAATGCCGCCGGCGTCCATGCCGACGAAATCAGCCGCCTTGCCGGGGACGATACCTTTAAAATCCATCCGCGCCGCGGCGAATACATCCTCTTTGATAAAACGGCTCAGAAAGACCTCGTTTACTCGCCGATTTTCCCGACACCGACGAAAATGGGCAAAGGCATCCTGGTCTGCGCGACGACACATGGCAACGTCTTCGTCGGCCCGAACGCCCAGGATATGCCGGATGAAGAAAAAGACGACACGGCCGTTACCATTCCGGGCATGGACGAAATCCTGGACAAAGCCCGCCGTCTGGTCCCGAATATCCCTGTAGGCGCTACGATTACGGAATTTGCCGGTGTCCGCGCCGTATCCAGCACGGGCGACTTCATCCTCGGCCCGTCGGAAAAGACGAAAGGCCTCATCCAGGCTGCCGGCATCCAGTCTCCGGGCCTGACTTCGGCTCCGGCTATCGCCAAATACCTCGTCGACGGCATCGTCGCTGAAACCGGTGCGACAGCCAAGACGGACTATAAGAAAGGCCGTCCGGCTCAGCCCTGCTTCCGCATGATGGCTGAAGCTGACCAGAAAGCCCTCATCGCCAAGGATCCCCGTTATGGCCGCGTCATCTGTCGCTGCGAAACGATTACGGAAGGGGAAATCGTCGATGCCATCCATCGCCCCGTCGGTGCCCGCACCGTCGACGGTGTCAAACGCCGCACGCGTGCCGGCATGGGCCGCTGCCAGGGTGGCTTCTGCGGACCTCGTGTTACACAGATTTTGTCCCGTGAATTGAACATCCCCGTTACGGAAGTACGGAAAGAAATGCGTAATTCTTACATGTTCTACAACAAAGAAAGCGGAGGTAAGGCATAATGGGTGAACAACTTTATGATATTATCATCGTTGGCGGCGGCCCGGCAGGCTTATCCGCTGCCTACAGCGCTTGGCAGAACGGCGCTAAAAAAATTCTCGTCCTCGAACGTGACCGCGAAGCTGGCGGCATCCTCCAGCAGTGCATCCACAATGGTTTCGGCCTCCATCACTTCAAAGAAGAACTGACCGGCCCGGGCTACGCCCAGCGCTGCTATGACCTGGTCAAGGATAAAACGGAAATCGAAATCCTCGTCGACACCATGGTCCTCAGCGTCAATCCCGACAAGACGGTTACGGCTGTCAGCCCGGCTCACGGCCTGATGAAAGTACAGGGCAAAACGATCATCCTCACCATGGGCTGCCGCGAACGTACACGCGGTGCCATCCGTATCCCCGGTTATCGTCCGGCTGGCGTCTTTACGGCCGGTGCGGCGCAGCGCATGGTCAACATGGAAGGCTATCTGCCCGGTAAGAAAATCGTCATCCTCGGCAGTGGCGACATCGGCCTCATCATGGCCCGCCGCATGACCCTGGAAGGCTGTAAAGTCCAGGCTGTCCTGGAAATCTGCCCCTTCTCGAACGGCTTGACCCGTAATATGGTACAATGTCTGTATGACTATGATATTCCTTTGTATCTGTCTCATACCATTACGGCCATCCACGGCAAAGACCGGGTCAACGGCATTACGGCAGCCAAAGTCGACGACCATATGAAACCCATTCCGGGCACGGAATTCGACATCGACTGCGATACGCTGCTCCTGTCCGTCGGCCTGATCCCGGAAAATGAATTGTCCCGCGGCTTGGGGCTGGCTATGCATCCGCTCACCAATGGTCCTATCGTCGACCAGCATCGTGAAACGAGCATCCCCGGCATCTTTGCAGCCGGCAACGTCGTCCACGTCCATGACCTGGTAGACTTCGTATCGGAAGAAGCTGAAATCGCCGGTAAATACGCTGCCCTCAAGGCACAGGAACAGCTGCCGGAAGACGTAGCCGACGTCCAAGTCGAAGCCATCGACGAAGTCCGCACCTGCGTTCCCCAGCACGTCCGCGCTACGGCAGAAGGCGAAACGATCCGCTTGTTCATGCGTGTCCGCAAACCCATGAAGAAAGTCCGCCTCACTGTCAAGAGCGGTGACGATACGCTGCTGACGAAAGTCCTCCCCGTCGCCAAACCGAGTGAAATGATCGCCGTCAACGTACCGGCTGAAAAAGCCAAGGGCCATCATGCGGATTGGACCGTTTCCGTAAAGGAGGAAGCATAACATGAGTGTAGAAACGAAACAACTGAACTGCATCAACTGCCCGCTGGGCTGCCTGCTTACTGTTACCCTGGAAGACGGTAAGATTACCAAGGTCACAGGCAATACGTGCCCGCGCGGTGAAAAATATGCCCATCAGGAATTGACCGACCCGCAGCGCATGCTGACTTCGACGGTCCGCATCGAAGGCGGCGAACTGCCGCTCCTGCCGGTCGTATCCAAGACGACGTTGCCGAAAGGCAAAATCCTCGACTGTGCAGCAGCCCTGCGCAGCGTCGAAGTCAAAGCCCCGGTCCATACAGGCGACGTCATCGTCAAAGATATCCTGGGCCTCGGCGTAGATATCGTGGCCAGCCGCGATATGGGCAAAGAATAAGTATCGGTACCAATATTCCCTCTTACATATACCGAAAAGGAGGTTGCCACAAGGCTGCCTCCTTTTCGAGTTTGTAGTATAAAGTTTGCAGTACGAAGTAGTATTTACTTGATTCATTATCGCCTGGTTGCGATTGCGTAGGGGACGTCCTGTCAAGGCGTCCCGCGTGAATCCTGTGTATAGCCGG
>ERZ773248.1447-NODE-1447-length-19389-cov-13.673322_pt1 | contig 19389 bp, 19 predicted proteins | sample MGYA00580518_ERZ773248 | MGnify/ENA primary metagenome ERZ773248 (study PRJEB29015, sample SAMEA2737762) | human gut metagenome | biome: human gut; feature: human-associated habitat; material: faeces | place: China | collected 2012 ...
TGGCAAAGATACTGGAACTCCGAGGCAAGATTAAGTCCAGTATTTCTTATATTTTTAAGAATGAGTCGAAATATTGGTTATATAATGAGAAATGGTGCTGGGAATAGATCCCAACACCAACTTTGTCTACAGTCTGAATCGTTGCAAATCATTTGCAACGATTCTATTATATAAAATAAAGAAACTGCTTAAAGCTATGAAACATGAGGTATACGAAAGACAGGAGGAATGAATAATGTATACACCTGCAAAAGAACGATACAATATCATGGAATATAACCGCTGTGGAAGAAGCGGATTACTGCTTCCCAAGATTTCGCTTGGCTTATGGCATAATTTTGGGGATGCATCTGATTATGAAAATATGAGGCAGCTTTGCTTTACAGCATTTGATAATGGTATCACGCAGTTTGATCTTGCCAATAATTACGGTCCGGCTTACGGAAGTGCGGAGAAAAATTTCGGCAGAATATTAAAAGAAGATCTGATGCCATATCGTGATGAACTGATCATTACGACAAAGGCCGGATTTGATATGTGGGAAGGCCCTTACGGCAACTGGGGCAGCCGCAAATATCTGCTGGCGAGCCTGGATCAGAGCCTGAAACGTATGGGACTGGATTATGTGGATATTTTCTATCACCACAGAATGGATCCGGAGACACCGCTTGAGGAGACAATGGGAGCTCTGGCAACAGCTGTTTGTCAGGGAAAGGCACTCTATGTAGGACTTTCAAATTATGATGGAGAGACTTTGGAACAGGCAGCAGCGATCCTGAAAGATCTGAAATGCCCGTTTGTGATCAATCAGAACTGTTATTCTATATTTGACAGAACAGTAGAAAAGAATGGATTAAAGGATATGACCGGCAATCTGAAAAAAGGACTCATTACATTCAGTCCTCTGGCACAGGGACAGTTGACGGACCGTTATCTCAATGGGATCCCGGAAGACAGCCGTATTCGAAAGGACGGAAGATTTTTGAAAGAAAGTATTCTTACCGCAGAGCGTATGGAACAGATTCGTAAGTTAAATGAACTGGCGGCTCAGCGTGGTGAGAAGCTTGCGGATATGGCACTTGCCTGGCTTCTTCAGAAAAAAGAAGTTACCAGTGTCCTGATCGGTGCATCAAAAACGCAGCAGATCCTGGATAATATAAAAGCAATACACAGTGCGCCATTTACAGAGGAAGAATTGCAGAAGATTGATGAGTACAGTCTGTAGTCCTTGACATCCCGCCCGCTTATATGCTACGATTTAAATTACGAGTGGATATATGACAAACGCAGTGATGAAGAGAGTATGTAACAGGAAATCTTACAGAGAATCCCGTGAACTGCCGGTGAGGATGCCGCAGTGTGCTGCTGAGAGGGATAGGTGGAACGTTACAGAAGATGGCTTACTGAGCGGTGTGGATGAGCATTGATAAAGATAGATAAAGATGTAAGTTCACAAAGGGCTCCGCCCTTTACAGCGGTGAGGTGGAGTGAACAGCTTCACCCGCAGAGACTATCAGTTGCGAGACTGGCAGTGAATGGAAGTGGTAACACGGATTTTCGTCTTCCCTGAGATTTATGAATTGTAACAGAAGTTATGAGGAGTGAATTCAGGGAAGATTTTTTGTTTATATAGAAAAGAAATCTGTTGGCAGCCAAAGCCTGCAGGCAGCAGGTTATGTAGATATTCAGATCCTGCGAAGAAAATATATCCGGTAAACATAAAAGGAGAGAAAAAGACATGTGTGAAAAATGTAATAAAGGAAAATATTATATTACAACAGCAATCGCTTATGCATCAGGCAAACCGCACATCGGTAACACGTATGAGATCGTGCTGGCAGATGCCATCGCAAGATATAAAAGAAGTCAGGGATACGATGTATTCTTCCAGACAGGAACAGATGAACATGGACAGAAGATCGAGCTGAAGGCAGACGAAGCAGGTGTTACACCAAAGGAATTCGTTGACAATGCAGCAGGCGAGATCAAGAGGATCTGGGATCTGATGAATACTTCTTATGACAAATTCATCCGTACAACAGACGAAGATCACGAAGCACAGGTTAAGAAGATTTTCAAAAAACTGTACGATCAGGGAGACATTTACAAAGGATCTTATGAAGGAATGTACTGTACTCCATGCGAGTCTTTCTGGACAGAGTCTCAGTTAGTAGACGGTAAATGTCCGGACTGCGGACGTGAGTGTAAGCCTGCGAAAGAAGAAGCATATTTCTTCAAGATGAGCAAATACGCAGACAGACTGATTAACCACATCAATGAGCATCCGGAATTCATTCAGCCGGTTTCACGTAAGAATGAAATGATGAACAACTTCCTGCTTCCGGGACTTCAGGATCTGTGTGTATCCAGAACATCCTTCAAATGGGGAATCCCGGTAGACTTCGATCCAAAACATGTCGTATACGTATGGCTCGATGCGCTGACCAACTATATCACAGGAATCGGATATGACTGCGACGGTAACAGCACAGAACTGTTTAATAAGAACTGGCCTGCAGACCTCCACCTGATCGGAAAAGATATTATCCGTTTCCATACCATTTACTGGCCAATCTTCCTGATGGCACTGGATCTGCCGCTTCCAAAGCAGGTATTCGGACATCCATGGCTTCTGCAGGGCGACGGTAAGATGAGTAAGTCCAAAGGAAATGTACTTTACGCAGATGAGCTGGTTGATTTCTTCGGAGTAGATGCCGTACGTTACTTCGTACTTCACGAGATGCCATTTGAAAATGATGGCGTGATCTCATGGGAGCTGATGGTAGAGCGTATGAACTCTGACCTTGCAAATACACTTGGAAACCTGGTAAACAGAACTATTTCCATGACAAATAAATACTTCGGCGGTGTTGTAACAGATAAGGGTGTTGCCGAGACAGAAGAAGAAAAGGCTGTCGATGCAGATCTTAAGGCTGTCACAGAAGATACTCCGAAGAGAGTCGATGCGAAGATGGATGAGCTGCGTGTTGCAGATGCAATCACAGAGATCTTCGTACTGTTCAAACGCTGCAACAAATACATCGATGAGACAATGCCGTGGGCACTTGCAAAAGACGAAGCTAAGAAAGACCGCCTGGAGACCGTTCTCTATAACCTGATCGAGAGTATCAAATCAGGTGCAAAACTTTTGGAATCTTTCATGCCGGAGACTTCAGAGAAGATCCTTGCTCAGCTTGGAGACGGAAAAGTAACAGAAAAACCGGAGATCCTTTTCGCAAGACTGGATGTCAATGAAGTAATGAAAAAAGTAGAAGAACTTCACCCACATGTAGAAGAGAAGGAAGAGGCAAAAGAAGAAGCTGACGAAGAAGTGATCGATATCGAAGCAAAGCCGGAGATCACATTCGATGACTTCGGAAAGATGCAGTTCCAGGTTGGTGAGATCATTGCCTGCGAAGAAGTGAAAAAATCCAAGAAGCTTCTCTGCTCACAGGTTAAGATCGGAAGCGAAGTAAAACAGATCGTATCCGGAATTAAGAAACATTACTCTGCAGAAGAGATGGTAGGCAAGAAGGTTATGGTTCTTGTGAACTTAAAACCTGCAAAACTTGCCGGAGTATTATCTGAGGGTATGTTACTGTGCGCGGAAGACGCAGAAGGTAATCTGGCACTTATGACACCGGAGAAGAATATGCCGGCCGGTGCAGAGATCTGCTAATGTAAGTATAGAAAGATACAAAGAAACTGGTTGATAATAGTTGGCTTTGTATATGAAAGAATGAAAATGAGGACGGAGGATTTTTGGAATCACCGTCCTTGTTTGATATATATCTCCAATATCCGACATCTATATACAGTATCTGTCACACAAGTTATCCACATGATGTGGATAAGTATGTGGAAAACCTTGGGATAAGGGTGGGATAACCGTGAAATTCCTTGGGATAACGTGTGGAAAAGATGGGATAAATATTGGGATACTGGGGACAGAACATTTTTGATTTGGGACGGAGGATTTAAGACATTATTTTTGAAAATCCTCCGTCCCCGGAGGGATATATGATATTTGATACACATGCACATTATGACGATGAGCAGTTTAATGAGGACAGAGTAGAATTGCTGAATTCTATGGAAGAGCAGGGCGTTGGCACAATTGTAAATGTCAGTGCAGCATATAATTCCTGCAGGAAGGTTATTGCACTTGCAAAGGAATATCCATTTGTATATGCGGCAGTCGGGATTCATCCGGATGAGGTCGGCTGCCTGAATGAAGAGAACTTTGCACAGATGAAAGAGCTGTTTAAAGAGGAGAAAGTGGTTGCGGTAGGCGAGATCGGTCTGGATTATTACTGGGACAATGAGCCGAGAGAAGTGCAGAAAAAATGGTTCATACGGCAGCTGGAACTGGCAAGAGAGTTGGATCTTCCGGTTCTGATCCACAGCCGGGAGGCAGCGGCAGATACCATGGAGATTATGAAGGAGCATGTGAAAGGACTAAGCGGTGTAATCCATTGTTATTCGTATTCTAAAGAGATGGCACAGGAATATATCAAGATGGGATTCTATATCGGCGTTGGCGGAGTGGTAACGTTCAAGAATGCGAAGAAGCTGAAAGAAGTAGTGGAAAATATTCCGCTGACGTCAATTGTACTCGAGACGGACTGCCCGTACATGGCGCCGGAACCAAACCGTGGAAAACGCAATAATTCTGCTTATATCCGTTATGTGGCAGAGAAGATTGCGGAATTAAAGGGCATTACGTATGAAGAAGTAGTCGAACAGACGGAGAAAAATGCAAGAGAGATGTACCGGTTATAGCAAAAAGCAGGGGAGATATCGGAAAAACAACGATATCTTCCTTGTTTATTAAGCCGTATAAAGTTCCGTACGCATTCCAGCATCCAGCGTCCGGTAATCACTCAGGAGATCCACCGCAGTAATGAATCAATATACAGGCAGACACCGGGAGATGGGACGTACCGCAGACAGCATGGACATCTCTTTTTGGCGTTCCGTGAAATTCGAATTTCCTATTGTCATATAAAACTACTTATGTTAACTTAATCTTACGCAGTCGTCAATCTGACAGACTGCAAAAGTATCTATCAACCAATCGGTAATTATTTCTTTCGCTCTATATTCAGAGCAGATAATCCGATGAAAGCAAAAAAGAGGAAAATCGTTTGAAAGAATGTTTCAGGCAGCTCTAAGAATCTGAGGTATTTGCGGAGAACATTTGGTAAACTTCTGCTTTTCTAAGATATACTCCTGTGTTAAAATATGCTTAGGCAGAGAATTCTTTACTTCAAACGATACTTTATCTTACAAAAGAAGGGAGAATTCTATGAGAAGAAACCAGAAAAATGTAACAGAAGATGACTTTATTATGCTTCCGACGGTGGATTTTTGTTTCAAAGAATTGATGCAAAATGAAAATATCCGGAAAGGAATCGTAGCGGCTTTGCTAAAGCTTCACCCGGAAGACGTAGAAAAAACAGACCTCATGCCTACAATATTACAAAAACAGTATGAGGATGATAAATACGGAATTTTGGATGTTCGGGTGAAGTTAAAAAACGGTGTACAGATAGACTTTGAGATGCAAGTCGTCTACTACGACTACTGGGCGAACCGGTCGGCGTATTATCTTGGAAAAATGTATGTGGATCAGATCAGAGAAGGCGACAGTTATGACAGGCTGCAGAAGTGCATTCAGGTAAGCATTCTGGATCATACTTATTTTCAGGATGATGAAAAGTGCTATCGTCGGATTGCATTGTGTGACACAGAGACAGGGAAAGAGTATACAGATCTGTTAGAGATGCACATACTGGAACTGTCCAAGCTTCCGCCTGAGCAGAAAAATGAGACAGATCTGTTACAATGGATGCGCTTTCTGGGCGGAAAATGCAGGGAGGATTTCAAGAAGATGGCAGAGAATAATTCTACTTTTGAAGAGGCATATGATGTATTAGACAGACTGAGTGCGGATGAGAAGAAACGGCTGGAATACGAAGCAAGGCAGAAAGCAATCAGAGATCATGACATTATGATGAAGACAGCAAAAAGACTTGGACTCGAGGCTGGAATTGCAGAGGGAAGAGAAAAGGGAATTGCAGAAGGAAGAGAACAGGAAAAACGCAATATTATTCGTGAAATGCTGCAGGATCACATTCCCGATTATAAAATTAAACAATATACAGGAGCAACAGATAAAGAGATTTCCGAGGAAAAGAGCCGGTTGTTTTAAATGTCTGCGCCTATTATTGGAAGGTAGTGAAATATACAGACCGTACATGATAAAAATTCTCGATAATCTGTTCCGCATATGAAACAGCCAGAAAAGCCCGAAAAATGGGGAAAAGCAAGACCGTGGATTTTAATCAGTGCGCCGGCTATCTTGAAGAATAAATATTTTTACTTTGTAGCAGCATTGTTTATCTTGGCACTTAGCATTGCGTCAGGTAACGGATCTATGACCGTATATTATTGTGGAAATATCTTAAAAGATATGGATATGATGACACCACTTTCCATTGCACTGACACTTCCGGTTATTATTGGAAACTGTTTCGTACCTGCGATTGTTAAGAAAATAGGACATCAGAAAACGCTAATCCTCAGTTCGATTCTGATGCTGGTCGGATTTCTGATCGTAGCAATTAACCCTCACAGCGGAACATTTGCCAGCGTCGGAACGCTCGTAAGAGGATTTGGAAATGGAGCAATCTTCGCTTGTGGATTTGCATTAGCAGCCATAGCAAGCTTACCGGGCATATGAGAATCTTCCATCCCCGTTTATATTTTCTTTATACATATTTCATTTTTTATCGCTGTCAATCCCGGCCAAATTATTGTATAATGAGGAATAATCGAGAAACCATATAACAGATACGGGAGGGTCTATGAAGGAACCAACGTTAGGAAATCCGCAGAATACCATCGAGGTTCTGCAGAAATATAATTTTTCATTTCAGAAAAAATTCGGTCAGAATTTCCTGATCGATACACATGTATTAGATAAGATCATACAGTCGGCGAATATCACGGAGGATGATATGGTACTGGAGATCGGACCGGGAATCGGTACGATGACACAATATCTGGCACAGGCGGCAGGAAAGGTGATCGCAGTTGAGATCGATAAGAATCTGATCCCGATCCTGGAGGATACATTAAGCGGATATGACAATGTACGTGTCATCAATGAAGATGTATTGAAGCTGGATCTTAAGAAGCTTGCAGACGAAGAGAACAACGGAAAGCCGGTCAAAGTGGTGGCGAACCTGCCATATTATATTACGACGCCGATCATCATGGGACTTTTTGAAAATGAGGTTCCGGTAGAGAGTATCACTGTCATGGTGCAGAAAGAAGTTGCGGACCGTATGCAGACCGGACCGGGTAATAAGGACTATGGCGCACTGTCATTAGCAGTACAGTATTATGCCGACCCGTATATTGTGGCAAATGTTCCGCCGAACTGTTTCATGCCGAGACCGAAGGTAGGATCAGCGGTTATACGCTTGACCTGTCATCAGGAGAAGCCGGTACAGGTGCAGGATGAGAAGCTGATGTTCAACATTATCCGTGCATCTTTCAACCAGAGAAGGAAGACACTGGCGAACGGTCTGAAGAATGCGGCGACATTAGATTTTACAAAAGAAGAAGTGGAAGCAGCGATTGATGCACTTGGAAAGGGTGCAAGTGTGAGAGGTGAGACACTGACACTGGAAGAATTCGCAAGATTGAGTGATTTATTATCTCCATATAAGAAAGGATGATGACGATGGACAGAAAAGAAGGGCAGACACTATTTGAGGTAACACCGGAAATCAGCCATTTTGCAGAACTTTGCGAGAAGAATAATGCGATAGACAAAGAGCTGTATACGAAGTACGAAGTCAAACGGGGACTCCGTGACCTGAACGGAAAAGGTGTCCTTGCGGGACTTACGAACATTTCCGATGTATGTGCGAAGAAGATCGTGAACGGAGAGGAAGTGCCATGTGCAGGAAATCTTTACTATCGCGGCTACAATATCAAAGATCTGGTGCAGGGGTTTCTGAAAGATAAGCACTATGGATTTGAGGAAATCGCCTATCTGCTGTTATTCGGTGAACTTCCGGATAAGACGCAGCTGCAGACATTTCATGAGACACTGGTGGAAAGACGGACATTGCCGCCGACATTTGTCCGTGATGTGATCATGAAAGCGCCAAGCCGTGACATGATGAACAGCCTGTCGAGATCGATCTTAAGCCTGTACACGTATGATCCTCATGCAGACGATACGTCGATTCCAAATGTACTGCGTCAGAGCCTGAATCTGATCAGTCAGTTCCCGATGCTGATGATCTATGGTTATCATGCATATAATTACCGTATGGGAGAAGATCTCTTCATCTATGCACCGTCACCGGAATTATCAACAGCAGAGAATATACTGATGATGCTGCGTGAGAATAAGAAATATACGAAATTAGAGGCAAAGATTCTGGATATGGCACTTGTCCTTCATATGGATCACGGCGGCGGTAACAATTCTACATTTACAACGCATGTGGTAACATCATCCGGAACGGATACTTATTCGACGATCGTGGCTGCTATGGCATCCTTAAAAGGACCAAAGCACGGGGGGGCAAATGTCAAAGTAACCCAGATGTTTGACGATATGATGGAAAAAGTCAGTGACTGGGAAGATGATGATGAGGTACGCCGGTATCTGACCGATCTGTTGGATAAGAAGGCATTTGACCGGAAGGGACTGATCTACGGAATGGGGCATGCAATCTATTCCGTATCTGACCCGAGAGCCGATATTTTTAAGAAGTTCGTTAAGCAGCTTGCAAGAGAAAAGGGCTGTGAGAAGGAATATGCACTGTATGAAAAGGTAGAGCACATGGCACCGGAGGTCATCGCAGAAAAGCGTAAGATATACAAAGGTGTAAATGCAAATGTCGATTTCTACAGCGGACTTGTATATAGTATGCTGGATCTTCCACCGTCACTTTATACACCGATCTTTGCGGCAGCGCGTATCGTTGGATGGAGTGCACACCGTCTGGAAGAGCTTAAGAATGTAGATAAGATCATTCGTCCGGCGTACAAACCGCTGGCCGAATACAAAGAGTATGTCAGAATGGATGATAGATGATGAAACATGAATTTTATTATACATCCAGAGATTCCGTGACAAAGATCCATGCGATCGAATGGCTTCCGGATAGAGAGATAAAAGGTGTCTTACAGATATGTCATGGAATGGTGGAGTATATTGACCGTTATGATGAATTTGCCGAATTTATGTCGGAGCACGGGTATTATGTAGTCGGGCATGATCATCTGGGACATGGGAAATCCATACAGACAGAAGCTGATCTGGGATATTTTGATGAACGGAAAGGTAATCAGTATGTGATCGGAGATATTTATCAGCTGCAGGAGATGACACGGAAAAAATATCCGGATGTGCCGTATTTTATGCTGGGGCACAGTATGGGGTCATTCCTGTTGAGACAGTATCTGACGATGTATGCGGGGGGCCTTGCGGGAGTTGTCATTATGGGAACCGGTCATCAGGGAATGCTGACGCTTTGTGCGGGAAGGATGATCTGCAGGATCATTGCAGCGTTCAAAGGATGGAAATACAGAAGTACATTTGTGGATAGTTTGAGTTTTGGAGGTTTCAATAAGAAATTTGAACCTGGTGAGACATCGAAGGAATGGATCACATCCGATAAGAAAAAACGAGATGAATATGTGCGGGATCCGCTGTGTTCCTATACATTTACACTGGGAGCCTATTATCAGATGTTTACCGGTATGAAGGTTCTGGTACGGAAAAGAAGCATGAAACGGATTCCGAAGACACTTCCGGTGCTCTTTACGGCAGGAGCCGATGACCCGGTAGGGGCTTTCGGAAAGAATGTGATCAGAGTCTATGAGAAATATAAAGATGCCGGGATCAAAGATGTGTCGATCCATCTGTATGAAGGCGACCGGCATGAGATCTTGAATGAGGTGGACCGGCAGAATGTGTATCAGGATATCCTTGCATGGATCGAAGAAAGAAATAAAACAAAAGCGGAGTCGTAAAGACATCCGCAGAAATTATCGGTAAAGTGGACCGCCAGAAGTAATCTTCTGGCGGCCTTTACTTTATGAGGGGGGGCGATAGTTGTTATCCAACTATCTGAAAGTATTATAATCAAGAAATGTGAAAAAAGTATGTTTATTTTATAAAAAAACGCAACAAAAAACTCTCCTTTTCGGAGAGCTTTTTGTTGTTGTTATAATTACTAAAGGAATGAGAGTAAAGTGTACACCGGAGAGTGATTCCGGTGTTTTACTTTATGAGGGGGGTGATAGTTGTTGCTTATCAACTATCTGATATATAGTATAGACAAAAAATATGTCTAAAGTATGTTAAAAACATAAAAGAATTCGAAAAAATCTTAACTAAAAATGAAGAAGACAAAAACAGATTCTAAAGAGCGGAAAGTAAAGGACAGCATTCAGAGTATTTGCGTAAATGAGCAGTTACGATATCAAAGAATTCACCGGAGGTTGGTTTCAGAGTTAAAGGGCGTAATGCAATTTTTTCGAGAAGCGGTCTGTTTCCGTGCTCCCAACAGACCTTGATGACAGTGCGGATATCACGTTCAACACTATAACTTGTCGTATTATAGTGACGTGCGATGTCTGGATAAAGATACTTACTGACGAAAAGGAGGTAGTTTTCATCAGACAGACAAAGACGTATACCATAAATGAGATATTCATAGCCACGGTAAGTTGCACCAATACCAAGAGAGCGAATAAGATATTCTATTTCTGGCTCATGCATAATATGTCATCTTCTTTCTAAAAATTTTGTTTGGAAGAATCCGACAAGATGAAAATCCCACGGAGTATGAAAAAATAAAAAAGATTCTTAAATCACCAGGGATTATTATATAGAAAAAATACCTTTACGAAAATATGGTTTATTGTTTTTAGACATAATATTAGCAGTTTCTATTTTAGACGACAGAACGGATAAAGAGCATATTTTCATAATATCTTAAGAATTTACAAGACCAGGACTTAAAAATTAGTTGATATTCTTGTATAGTATAAGGGAGGTGATGAGAAATGTACAACGTACTTGTATGTGATGATGATAGAGAGATTGTAGAAGCAATAGAGATATACCTGTCGCAGGAAGGATATAAAGTGTTAAAAGCCTATGACGGTGAGGAAGCGTTAAAAGTGCTGGACAGGGAGAAGGTGGATCTTCTGATCATTGATGTGATGATGCCGAAGCTGGATGGGATCCGGGCAACGTTAAAGATCCGCGAGAAGAAGAATATGCCGATCATAATCCTGTCGGCAAAATCTGAGGATGCCGATAAGATCCTGGGGCTGAATGTAGGAGCGGATGATTATATGACGAAGCCATTCAATCCGCTGGAGCTGACAGCGCGGGTAAAGTCCCAGCTTCGCAGATATACACAGCTTGGAAGCACAATCGATAAAAGTAATCAGGCTGTTTATGCGGTCGGTGGATTATCTATCGATGATGAACAGAAGGAGGTTACGGTTGACGGGGAACCGGTCAGACTGACACCGATCGAATATAATATTTTATTATTACTGGTGAAAAATCAGGGGAAAGTATTTTCTATCGATCAGATATATGAAAGTATCTGGAATGAGGATGCTATCGGAGTGGATAATACAGTGGCAGTACATATCCGCCATATCAGAGAGAAGATCGAGATCAATCCGAAGGAGCCGAGATACCTGAAGGTAGTCTGGGGTGTCGGGTATAAGATAGAGAAGCTTTAGGAAGGAGCATATATGAAGAAATGGTACCGAATGCCAAGAGTAAAATTCTTTTTGCTGGCAGCGGCACATATACTTGCAGCTGCAGGGGTGTTATGCATCCTGTGGGCTACGCGTTATCCGATGCTGATACAGGAGCTGTGTTCTGCTGATGCTGCGAAGACGTATGAGGAAAGCAATGCATTTGCCAATGCTGTGGCCAATGCCAATTATCACATCCTGGACGAGATCCAATATCAGACCTTATATGATACAGATGGAAAATATGACCCGGATAAGATCGTAGATGTGGAAAAATATGAAGATACAGGCGGGATAACGGGTAAAGACGAGACCGGACTGTCCTTCCGGCTGGGGGACATGTATTCCTGGGGCAAATTAATCGCAGAAACGATGACAGATGATGGTTCCGTCTCAGATACCCAGGACGAACAGGACGAACAGGACGATATCATTGTGTGTCAGCGGTCAGATGGAAACTACCACTATTTCCGTTATAAAGAATTTAAACAGATGATCGACAGAGGGGATCTGTCATTTGTCATCACAGGAAACAGTTCTGCAGATGATATTCTGGATGAGCTGAAACAGGGGGAATATCAGGAAAGCAGCAGCGGGGAATCCAGATTCAGGGGACTTCAGGATATCGATGGAAAGATTGCTTACATCAATTGCTGGAATTATGACGGGACAAAGATTCCTGGAGACTATAAGACGGTAAACGGAGAAACAGTACTCCAGCTTGTGAATAATTCCAAGACATGGAACGGCAGGCTGAGTGATGCCTACAGAATGATAAATGATGCGGCCGAGATCATCTATTCGGATGTTGACAATTATGTGCTAAACCAGAAGCAGTATCAGGAAGGAAATACGAATATCACATACCTGTATGTGAACCGGGATAACGGAACGGTCATTACGAATAAAAAGAAATATCAGGACTATGATCATTACGAGGAGAGCTTGGAACAAATAAAAAAATCAGGGAAATATGTGATCGTAAGACCGAAGCTTGCAGACTATGAAAGTAATATTGAAAAAGCCGGCAAAGGAGATTCAATGGCACAGGAATGGCAGAAGACAGTAGCCGGTTATGTAAATGCGTCAGATTATGTATATGCATCGGTTGTGGATACAGCGTATCCTGTGAAAGATGATTTTTACGAGCAGAAACAGATCTTTACACAATATGCGGCCGGGGTCAAAGCGGCCGGTATAGGGGCAGTTCTGGCAGTCGCAGCTTATCTGGCGATTCTGGTGTTATTGACGATCGGAGCCGGAAGAAGTGCGGAAGATGAAGAAGTGCATCTGGTGAAGTTTGATCACATAAAGACAGAACTGGCAGCGGTTGGTGTAATATTGCTCTGGGCAGTAGTTATGCTGCTAGTAACAAAAGTCGGGATATTTACATGGCAAAGCGTAAATGGAGAGACTATCTATACAGAAAATAAACAGATATATCTGCAAGGAATGTTGGTGGGATGTCTGGGGGCGCTATATAGCTGTGCGATGTTCCTTCTGGGTTATCTGAGTCTGGTGAGAAGAATCAAGGCGAAGACTGTATGGAAGAACAGTGTATTCAGATGGCTGTTACTCTTTTTGAAAGAGATGCTTCAAAACATCCGGTATCTGTGGAAAATGATGATCGGATTAGCAGCATTTTTACTGTTCCACTGGCTGACCTATATATTTGCTGCAGATGGGAGTACTACCTGGGCGTGGGCATTCATCTTGCTGGTAACAGATGCCGCAGCATTCGTCTGGATGGTTCAAAAGGCAAAAGGAACCAGAAAGATCATGATAGGGATCGAGAAGATTGCCGGTGGTGAAGTGGAGTATCAGATTCCGGTAAATGGATTACTGGAAGAACAGAAAGAGATTGCAGAGAAAGTAAATTCTATTGGAGAAGGACTGGAAACAGCACTTGCAAAGAGTATGAAAAGCGAACGGCTGAAGACAGACCTCATTACGAATGTCTCGCATGATATCAAGACGCCGCTTACATCTATCATTAATTATGTAGAATTGTTAAAGCAGGAGGACTTTAAGGATCCGAAGATCCGGCGTTACATTGAAGTTCTGGAACAGAAATCACAGCGCCTGAAGACATTGACAGAAGACGTCGTAGAGGCTTCCAAGGTAAGTTCAGGGAATATTACGTTGGAATTCATGAACCTGAACCTGGTGGAAATGATCCAGCAGACGAGTGGAGAATTCGAGGAAAAATTCAAAGCAGGAGATCTGGAAGAGGTCATGAACCTTCCGAATGAGGAGATTGTGATCCGCGCAGATGGAAGACGGCTTTGGAGAGTGCTGTCTAATATATATAACAATGCGGCAAAATATTCGATGCAGGGAACAAGAGTTTATGCTGATCTCGAGAAGAAAGATGGCATGGCATGCTTCAGCCTGAAGAATATATCGGCACGGCCGCTGAATATCCCGGCTTCCGAGCTGACGGAACGATTCATCCGCGGGGATGTATCAAGAAGCACAGAAGGCAGTGGTCTGGGATTGTCGATCGCACAGTCGCTGACGGAAATGCAGGGCGGAACATTTGAATTATATCTGGATGGAGATTTGTTTAAAGTGACAATAAAATTCCCGGTTTCATAGTTGGGGACGGAGGATTGCATGCAATCCTCCGTCCTTAACTGCATTTTCTCGGTTCTGTCCGGTAAAATTGCCATCCATGATACTTGCGCTCTTGTCTAAAAAACAGTAAAATATAATATTATGAATGAATTAAGTAAATTATTACAGGAAAATTTAAATATAGAATTTATATCAGCAACGCTGAGTAATCCGAAGAAGAAAGACGATGTACAGAAGGTAAAGGTAAGACCTGTACTGAAAAAAGAGGTACTTTACTTCCAGTTTGAATCGTTCCGGAACAATCAGGCATTTCACGAGAATGTGGAGGAGAAAAAAGCTTGTGAAATACTTCTCGAATATATGGGAAATATGCGCCAGATGCAGATGGAGACACAGAGAGCGGATTATACGGTTCTTGTAAGTAAAAAAGGAAAAGTGACCATAAAAAGTAAGATAAAAAAGGGCGGGAAAAAGAAGATTGATATGAGCCATGACCGTAAGAAAAAGTATGTGTTGGAAGAGGGAGTCCCGGTACCGTTTCTTCAGGATCTTGGAGTTATGACGCAGGATGGAAAGATTGTGCGTGCAAAATCCGATAAGTTCCGCCAGATCAACCGTTTTCTGGAGTTTATCGAAGATATCCTTCCGGAGCTGGATAAGGGAAGAGAACTTACAATCCTGGATTTTGGCTGTGGAAAGTCTTATCTTACATTTGCCATGTATTATTACCTGCATGAATTGAAAGAATATGACATAAGAATCATAGGACTGGATCTGAAGAAAGAGGTGATCCGTCACTGTAATGAACTGAGTGAGAAATACGGCTATGAAAAGCTGAGATTTCTGGAAGGGGATATTGCAGATTATACCGGAGTCAACAAAGTAGATATGGTAGTAACTCTACATGCCTGTGATACGGCAACGGATTATGCACTGGCGAAAGCGGTCGGCTGGGATGCAAAAGTGATCCTGTCTGTACCATGCTGCCAGCATGAATTGAACCGACAGATCCGGAATGAGGTATTAGAACCGGTATTAAGATATGGACTGTTGAAGGAACGTATGGCGGCGCTGATCACGGACGGACTCCGGGCACAGTATCTGGAGCGCGAGGGGTATGAAGCACAGATACTGGAATTCATCGATATGGAACACACACCGAAGAATATCCTGATCCGGGCAGTAAAAAGGAATCAGAAAGCAGATCAGAAAGAATCTGTAAGGCGGCAGCAAATCGAAGCATCTATTCGGAAATGTGAAGCAGAACTCAGGGTGTCACCGACACTGGGGCGCCTGTTAGATAACCAGGGAAAAACGGAATAAAGAGGGAGTATAAATGACATTAACTTTAAAGAAACGTTTGATAAATGTGGGCGTTCTGTCTGCAGTATTTATCGTGGCTGTCATTATATTCAGCTACGTGACGAATAAGGGGAATGACAACATGACGGCTGATATGGGAGCCGCAACATTTCCACAGATCTCATTTTCATATGGAGATTATAAGATCAATACACTTACAGGCTATGCAAAGAGGATGGATGTGTCTTCTATGCATAATACCATCACTCCGGTAGCCGATCAGAGTCTGGATGTAAATATAGAAGCATATGGCAATAAATTTACAGGAGCCAGCTATAAAGTCTACACACTGGACGGGACAAGTGAACTGGAATCTAAGAAAATCAAAAAGGCAGGAAAGAACTTCAGTCTGGATCTGAGTGCAGATAAGATACTGGATGAAGAAAGAATTCTGGAGGTTCGGCTGAACAGAAATGGTGCGGATCCGGTATATTTTTACACCAGAATTGTCAGTGATGAAGATGCCAATGTTGCACAGTGTCTGAATTATATCAGTGATTATCATGAAAATGCACTTGCAAAGGCAGAGAATGCAGGCGTAGGAGCAGCGCTTGAGCCGACGGATGATGCGGATAATACGACGCTTCAGCATGTAACGATCAATTCGAATTACGAACAGGTTACATGGGGCAGTCTGAAACCACAGGTAGAACAGGAAGAACGCTGGAGTATCAAAGAACTGAACAGTACCTGCATGTCGGTATTGTTACAATACAGGGTAAGCTGTAAAGGAGAGGAAAATGAATCCGACCGGTATGCGGTCAAAGAATTCTTCCGTGTCAGATACATCGCAGATGCACAAAAGGCATATCTCTTAGATTATGACAGAACGATGGATCAGATATTTGATGCGACGAAGAAGGTTCTGAATGAGAAGGGAATTATCCTCGGAATTGCACCAACGAATCTGTCTTATAAGGTGAATAAAGACGGGACGATCGTATCATTTGTCGAGGCAAATGAACTTTGGAATTATAATAAAGATTCGGATGAGGTGTCACTTGTATTCGGATTTGCAGATGCGGAAAATACAGATGTGAGAAATCTGGTTCCGGATCACAAGATCAAGATTTTGAAAGTAGACGCAAAGGGCAACACGACCTTCCTTGTGTCGGGATATATGAATCGTGGTGAGCATGAAGGTGAAGTCGGAGTGGCCGTATATTATTACGATATAGAGAAAAATTCCGTGGAAGAGAAAGTCTTTATCTCTACCAATAAATCTTATGCACAGGCAGTCAGTGAACTGGGAGAAATGTCTTATTATGATGCGAAGACAGACATGCTCTACACCATGGTGGACGGTACACTATATCAGTATAGTATAGAGGATGATGAGAAAACAGTACTGGTCAAAGGTCTGGACGCACAGCAGTATGTCGTATCGGAAGATGGAAGTCTGATCGCATATCAGGCAGACGGAGAACTTGGAACTGCAACGAAAGTATCGATCCTGAATGTAGGGACAGGAAAGAAGCAGAAAATAACCTGCAGCGAAGGAGAATGCATCCGTCCACTGGGCTTCATCAGAAGTGATTTTGTATATGGAATTGCGAAGACGGAAGACATAGGAAATACCGTGTCCGGAGAAGCAACCGTCCCAATGTACAAATTGGAGATCCGGAATCAAAAAGGAAAAGTGATCAAAACCTATCAGACAGATGGCATTTACATTTTAAATGCAGCATTTGATGAAGATATGATCACGCTGGAGCGTGCATCAAAGGATGGGGACACCTATACTGCAACAGCTCCGGATTATATTACGAATAATGAACAGAAGACGAAAAGCAATATTACACTGGAGACATATGCGACAGATCTGAAGCAGACACAGGTACGACTGACATACAATGATGGAATATCGGATAAGGAACCAAAAGTACTGAAACCAAAACAGATCCTGTTCGAGACACCGCAGACGATCACATTTTCAGACAAAGACGCACCGGAGAAATATTATGTCTATGGACATGGTGAGATCCAGGGTGTGTATACAAAGGCAGGGGATGCGATCAAGAAAGCAAATGATTACAACGGAGTGGTAGTCGATTCCTCACAGGACTATGTATGGGAGCGTGGTAACCGTAACCTGCAGTATTCGATCACAGAGAAAGATGACGTATTAAATACAATCAAGGACCGTCTTAAAAACCAGGAGAAGCCAATTGATATTTTGAAGGATATAAATGATGGTGTTGCCTATGACCTGACCGGATGTACGACAGAAGAGATCCTGTACATTATCAATCAGGGCAGACCGGTCATTGCAATGCTGGATTCGCAGAATGCGGTTATTCTGGTGGGATATAGTGATACGAATGTTGTGTATGAAGACTTGAATGACAGTACAAGACACAGCGTGAAGTATGAAGAGATGGATCAGATGACATCCGGAAGCGGAAATGCGTATATTGGATAGTTGTGTATAGAAAATAAAAAAGAGCGGACATATAACTGTTATGAAATGAGTTATATGTCCGCTCTTTTTAATACCATTCAGATATAGATTAAGCTGTGCGGAAAAGTGTTCCTTTATATTTCTTCAATGCTCCGTACACGATCAGACCAAGAACAGTGCAGGAGATCACCTCACCAATTCCAACCGTCAGCATCATAAACGGAATCGGAAGTGTCACACCATAACCGTAACGCAGTACGAACGGAACGATGATGATATTCGAAATAATCGGTGGAAGTGTTGCGACAACCGGCTTCTGCTCACGCAGTTTCCATGTGAAAAATGCACCGATCAGAGTTGCAATACTGCCGAATACAATATCCGGAAGGATCGCACCGCCCAGAATATTACCGATCAGACATCCGACAAAGAGTCCCGGAATAGCGGCTGGTGTAAATATTGGTAAAATAGTGAGTGCTTCGGAGATACGAACCTGTACTTCTCCGAAAGAAAATGGTGCAAAGATGTAAGTCAGCACCACATAGATTGCAGCGATCATGGCTGCCTGGGTCATGAAACTAAGATTTTTGTTTTTCATTTTTCAATTCTCCTTTAGTTTTGTTTTACGTGTGGAAGGTCACGAACACACGCGCCGTAGCGGATAGGAAAGAAATCCGGTGGATGTCTTTTCTATCATCTTCTTTACGCCGGGAATCGGCGCAACCCTTGTAAGACCTTGGTTTTTCGGGTTTTGTAACGGGTGATAGTATAGCATGAAAAGACAAGAAAAGCAAGAACATACCCACTTTCTATTAAAATTGCATATTGTATTGTTAAATTGCATATGCTATAATGCCAGTAGGCAAAAAGATAATGCTATTCCATAGTGAACAGCAACGAAAAACCCTCGGAGTGCCATCCGAGGGTTTTTCTATTCCTGATTTTGGTGTGGAAAGGCTTAACTCCACAGGTTAGTTACCGGCTATTTGTCGCCATCTAACCATTTGATGATGTAGTGGCAAACTACACCAGCCGCAACAGCGACAATAAAAGATAATGCCAAATCCATAATGAACACCTCCTTCCTGTTGCCAGTATGGAGGCGGTAACATTGCCAGTATACCATACGGTGTTTTGAATTTATATATATGTTGAAATAAATTGGGGGTTAATTCAGGAAGGCATGACTACCCGGACCTGCATAAAAAGTAGGAAGCCGTTCCTGTTCAGGT
>ERZ773248.1449-NODE-1449-length-19358-cov-3.563488_pt1 | contig 19358 bp, 21 predicted proteins | sample MGYA00580518_ERZ773248 | MGnify/ENA primary metagenome ERZ773248 (study PRJEB29015, sample SAMEA2737762) | human gut metagenome | biome: human gut; feature: human-associated habitat; material: faeces | place: China | collected 2012 ...
ATCACCCTTTTGCGCACTTCGAATCACCCTTTTGCGCACTTCGAATCACCCTTTTTGCGCACTTCGAATCACCCTTTTTCTTATCCTTCGGATTTTGTCTCTAAGGCCGACAGCCCACTTTGTTTGTAGAAAAGCAGCTTAAATTTACAGTTTTTCAACTAGCTACTGACGTAATAACTGACGTAAATATGTTTTGATATGACACTGGGTACCTACAATAATGCAATATACTTGTTTTATATGGAAATTAGTATAAAACTAGTTCTTTCATGCCTATATTTTTTCAAGAAAAACATTGATTCAACGCTGTTATAAATAACTTTGCTGATTTATATAATATAAAATCCTTTGATATCAACAAAGGAAATTACATTATAGGGGAGGTAATATTATGACTACTAAAAAAGAAATAATATCAATTAAGGAAGCTACTATTGATAGCCTAAAGAAAAATGCTGTTGATCTTATAGATAAAAGTAATAAAAATTTTTATGCACTAGGAGATACATTAAACACCATTAAATCCCTAATGGAGCATTCCAGCTTTTCTGATTGGATTAAAAATGAATTAGATTTTAGTCACAACTTAGCTAACAAGTATATGAAAATTGCAGCAACACTTGATGAAGAAACAGCTGTAAAATATAAAGTGAGGAAATCTTATGCTTTATCATGTTTAAGCGATGATGATAGAAAAGATTTTTTATCAAGGTTTGATATTAATAATATGAGTTGCGATGAAACCGAAGCTGAAATAAGAAACTTTAAATTATCTAAACAAGCCACAGATACTACTAATAAAAAATCTAATAATTATAGCATTGCAAAGGCTAAGTCATTCATTAAAAATATTGATACTTTCAAAAGAAGTTTATCTGATAAAATATCTTCATTTATAGCATTTAAAGATAGTATAGACGACACTGAGTTACTTGAAAATATAGAAAACAATAAACGTATATTTGCTAAATTAGAAGAACTTAATCTTTTAATAACCTCTTCCAATATAACTACAAATATAGATAATACAATAAATTATGATTTAGATGATGAACCTATAAATGAAGAATATTCAAATAGTGATTATTATAATGATTACTAAAATGTATTTTCTGAATATCAAAATACAGAAATTAATTAAATTCTAACGTTAATATTTAATATTAAACCACCTATTTAGGTGGTTTTTTTGTTTTTACTTTTGATACCCTATTTATTGTTGTGTTTATATTGGATATCCGTTGGAATTTCAATAAATATCCTTGGATATCTAGCGATTGATTTGATATGTTGTGGATATATATTGCTTTCTGATTTAAATATTGGATATCCGTTGAAATTTCAACGGATATAGAGGGATATCCTAAATAAGAAAAGTTGCATAAAGATATAGTTGTGGTATAATATATATATGAATTACATATATATTTTTTAAATAAATTAGGAGGTGCTCGAAATGAGCGAGAATAATTTAAAAGAACTTGAATTAAATGAACTTATAGAATACTTAAATAATACGAATATAAATAATATAGATTTAGATGCATTGCTAGATGTAAAGTTATTAGAGAAAGTTTCTGTTGATGATGTTAGTCCAGATTTAATAACTGCTTTAATGAATGATGATAAGATGCTAAGCGATGACAACAAGGCGTATCAGATAGCAAGTAAGACGAGCCGTGGAGCTAAAATTCTTTATACTCTACTAAATGGTTCGAATCATGAGAAGATAAAGGAACTTTTATCAATGAAAGAAGAAGCACTGAAATCAGGTGTAGCTGTAGCTTTTAGTGATAATATTACTGTAATAGAAAATAGCTTAGAATCTATTAAGAGCCAAGTTGCTGCTATCTCTAAAGGGATTATGTCAGAGGAGGCTAGATATAAAGCTAGGTTTTTAGATCCAATGGCTTCTAAGATTGACGAAATTACAATTGAACTTGCAAATAATGAAATAATGGAATCACAACTCGACAGACTTACTGGAGAAAATGAAAAACTTGTTAAGGATGTTGAGAGATTAAATCTTTCAAATGAAAAAAATAAAGCTACTATAATTGAACAAAAAGAAACTATTAATGAACTCACGGCTGAGTCAAGAGAACTTATGAAAGCAAATAAAGATTTTAATAAAACTCTTGAAACTGCAAAGAGTGAGTTTAATAAAAAGATAGATAAATATTTAAGTTCTATTAAAGAATTAGAAAAAGAAAAAGAAACTTTAACTATTAAGCTAGAACAGGCTGCTTTAACTGAAAGCAACTTGAGAGAAGAAATGAAATTAGCTAGAACTGAACATGTTGAAGAGGTTAATAAGATTAATCAGACAAGCCTTTCTGTTGAGCGTGAATTGAATGGCAAGATTTTAGATCTTAATGTTTCAATAAATACCTTGCAATCTGAAAAAAGCTCACTAGAATCACTAAATAAATTATTAAGTGAAGAAAATAGAACTTTGAAAACTTCTGTTAACGACAGTTCTTCTGAAAAGAAAAATATGGAGTCTCAAATAAGTTTATTAACTTTAGAAAAGAAAGCTTTAGAAGTTGAAGTTAAAGGCAAGGATGAGTTAATAGAATCACATAACCAAAATATTAAAAATTATTTAAAAGATATAAAAGAACTAAATAACAAATTGGATGGAGAAATAAAATTAAGACACGAAAAAGAGAATAAAATAGTACAATTAGAATTACAATTGAATGATCTAAAAGATAAGCTAGGTAAGGCTAATGGGAATAAATCTACTAAAGCTACTGGTAAAGAAAGTAATAGCAAGAAATAATGTTCACGGTTAACATTTTATATATGACATTTTAGGAGGTATAATATATGAGTTGCAATATATGTGAAAAAGAAATGAAATTAATTTATGGGTACGATAATAGATCATATAGTATTCGTGAGGATGAAGAATATTTTGGAGAGACTGTTCTTACAGAGGTTGTTACAGGTAGTTGTCGTCATGATTACTATTGCGAAAACTGTAATATGATAGAGTCGTATTACTTCAACTCTTTTACAGAGGATGATTTTTGCTATATTGTAGATGAAAATGATAAGGCAGAGTTAAAAAGTTTTATCATTGAGGCGGCATTAAACTGGTATTGCAATAACGATGAACCTGATTTTGCAATAGAACTATCTGTAATTGAAGCGGCTTGCAATAAAAATAATATTGATTTCGATACGTTACTTTGCTTATTTAACAGCAGAGATATGGTTAGAGAATTAGCTTGTCATCATAATTTATTTGATTATCATAATCAACGTATTGATACGTTGTCATCAAAAGTTGAAGAATTAAGACTTAAATATGAACCTGATATTGAATATCATGATATAGAAGATGATGATATCCCTTTCTAGTTGGTAATGTTTCTTGTATCGATAAATGGGATAAGTACTAAAAGCACCCAAAGGGGTGCTTTTTTTTATGCAATAAAACACTATGAATCCTATTTTTGTTATAAATTATCTGTAATCTATATATAATTATGTCGGATGGTTTTCACCAAATAGAAAACCATATTTTTTTCAATTTTTGTTGTAATCACTGCGTTCTACAACAAAAATTGCGGCGGACCCTCCTTCCTACAATTTACACCATTTTTCTATTTTACCAAGTAATAATAATCCTATTGGGATTATCATTACTTGGTAAAATAAACGAAAAAGTGGGTAATTGTCTGTCAGTCGGTCCGCCGACGGCTTGTTCTACGGATAATGGAATTTTTTTATTGGAGCAAAAACCACTCCAATAAAAAAAACACCATCTATCCTTATTTGTTTGTATTAAATAAATTTTGTAATTACTACTTTCGCTTTTTTGGTTTTTTCTTTTTAAAGAAAAAGTTCCAAAAAGCTTAGCAAAAAAGAAAAAAAAGAAATTACTCTTTTAGGGAATCAATATAAATTTGTCTAGTATCTATTGTAACAGTTGATTAGTATTGATTCTGGAAAAGATATGGTTTCTGAATTATAGGTTGTATTAAAAATAAAATTCAAAATTCTATAAGATAGAATTTTGAATTTAAGGAGGTGATACATGTGGCAGCCGCAAAGAAAGAAAAGAAAGAGCTGAAGCCAACGAAGAAGGACTTAAGGATCTTCTTGTATATGAGTAAACTTGGAGGGATTTCTTATGAATCCCTGACTGAGAGATTCGGTTATTCAGAAGACACTATCCGAAAGAGATTTTCAAAACTGAATTGTATACAACGGAATGAGGAGGATGTTATTGAAAACGGGAAATCTATTACTAAATATGTTTACTCTTTAAATAAAAAAGGTAAAGAAGTAATGTTACAACATGACTTGAATCATCATTGTGGAAAATATTTTGGCTATGAGCACTTATTAAAGTGCGAGCAGGAACTTTTTAGATTAGTTGGTAGGGATGAATTATTTGATGCAAAGAAGGATCTTAAAGAAATGCCTATAGGCATTGTAGCACTAGAAGATATACAGGGGGAGGCAGAGCAGAGATTTAAGCATGAGGCAAATATAAATATATTAAAAAAACAAGGTATGAGTATATCTGTCGTTGATTTCTTATATGTTGATTCCAAGGGCGAATCTGTTGCAGTAGAAGTTGAAACTAGTAACTATAGAAAAGAAAGACGAGAGGCACATTATAACTACGTTAAGCATGTGCTTCAAATAAGTGATGGAAATTATAAGGTTGTGAAATAGCAACCTTCTCGACAGGCTTAAAAGGGGGTGAATTGCATGGAAGAGAAGAATGGCAATAATGATAAGAAGAAATATAAACAACAGGAGAAGACTATTAAAAGGCTCGAAATAATTTCTAAATATCAAGACATATTTGATGTTATTGTTGAGGCTAGGGTGATTGAATATGGATTAATTAAATCTATATTAGATGTATCTCAGAAAACTATTGAAAGAGCGTTCAGAGAGATCAGAGGTAATGTATATGCTAATGATCTTATAGTGGAAATGCCAGAAGGTAATGCTAAGATAGTTTTTGCAACTGATATTTTGTTGAGGTTATATGGTTGTAAAACTCGTAGTCTTGTGCCCAGCAATGATAAATCTAAAGTTCTTACTCATTCTAGAAATCAAGGTTTGCTGAATGTGATTAAGTCTAAATTTAAGAACAAGGACCTTCATGCTAAAATTAGTGAAGCATTAAAAGGTGAAGAATTTAGTAAAATTAAATTTACAAGAGTTTCAGGAGATATACCTCCTCAGTGTCGTCAGTATCTAATTCCAGAATCATCATGCAAATATTTTGATGACTATGAAATAGATTTATTGAAAATTCTTGATGAATTGACTTTTGGGGATATTCGAAGGGAAGGCAATGAACTAATTGCTGACCTGTTTTGTTTTTCTAATAATGAGTTCGAGATTGTTAGGCAATATGATAAGGGTTTACTTTTTCTGGAGATGCTTGTAAGGGAATATTGCAATAAAGAATGTAATATAAAAATAAATTATGCAGTTATAACATTAGAATCAGTATCTATTAGAGATTTTATTAGAGCCTTTAGAAAAACTCATAGAATTTATTATTATGATTTCTATAGAGACTGGTTTTATGATTGTAAATTATCAACAACAAGACCTCGTAATTATTTTTTTAGGATATACAAGACTATATCTCCAGATACTCAATTTTTTGTGTTTTCAAGAAGTACAGGTAAATTTGTTCAGTATGGAAATAGATAATAAAAAAGGCTACTACGAGAGATTCGCAGTAGCCTCAAAAAAAACAATACGCATGATTAAGGTATGTAAGAGAGACAAAACGTAATAGTATACGTCCATTCTTGATGGTCAGGTTGACTCATTGTATCTCAGCTTATCAATATTCAATCATGAAAATTAAGATTCCTTGTTTTTTTGTTTTGTTTTTTATATCATATATATTTATTTTGATATTATAACTATTTAGTGTTTCATATAGGTACTTATAATATCGTAAGTATTTTTATCTAGGCTCTGTTAGCTAACTTCGTGATTAATAATATATAATATAGTTAAGTTCGTAATTGTTATATATTCCGAACAATTTATAATAATCTATAGAATTAACCATATCTTAGAATTCAATATATTGAAAAGTCTAAGGTGTGGTTATTTTTATGATGTACTTATCATGAAGAAAGCTAATATAACAATTAATCATTATATATAATATTAATTGAATTATTGATATATTTTATGTTTTATAGTATTATTTCAATAATTCAAATATGAAAATTTTGGGGTGAATAATTATATGAAATTAAAAATGAAGCAAAAAATAGTAGCGTTCTGTGCAATGGGTCTAATTGCTATAGGAGGGACAGGAGCAGCATTTGCAAATAATCATACTGATACTAATTACAAGTTTAATTTTGGAACATTAAATGGGGACAGATATACAGATGGGAGAAAAAAAGTAGATAATTCAAAATCATATATGAAATGTAATACAATGACAAATGGATATTCATATAAGGCAAAAGTTGTAGCTAATATTGGTGGAGGAACACGTAAAGATGTTGGAAGTCCTACATATGACTTTGTAACAGGTACAACAAGAAGAATGACTAATTATGTAATGGAAAAAGGTTATAGAGCAGCAGCAATAAAGGCTAATGCTGGAATAAATATTAAAGAAACAACTGCAACTGGGGTATGGAGCCCTGATTCATACCAAGGTTAAATAACTAGATTAATTACTAGAAAGGTAAAAGTAATATTAAATATTTAATATTTAATATTACTTTTATGGTGGGAACATTGATTAACTTATTAAAACTTGATTTTAAAAGAGCTATATATAATAAAAGATTCTTAATAGTAGTATTAATAGGAGTATTATTATCTGTAGCTCATTTTTTTATGGAAGTTTTTCCTATGATAAATGCCTATGAAGGTGGGTCAGCAATTTTTAATCCTTTTGTTAAATGGATTATATATGATGATTTTAGCATTTATGCATTAATATTTCTATTAACACTACCAGTATTAGCTAGTATTCCATACTCAGACTCGTACTGGCTAGATTTAAATAGCGGATTTGCAAAAAATGTATACACAAGAACTAAAAAATCTAACTACCTTATATCAAGATATATAACTAATTTTATTATAGGTGGTATTTGTGTAGTTATACCTCTTATAGCAAGTTTATATTTATTATTTATAACAGTACCAGCAGTAACACCAAGTATTTTTAGCCAGACAGATAGAGCTAAAGAAATGTTTTGTAATATATTTTACTATCATCCATACATGTATATTTTAATATATCTATTTATGAACTTTATGTTTGGAGGATTATATGCGTCAATAGGTTTGTCAGTATCAAGGTTTTGCAAAAATAGATTTTTAGTAATTGGTATACCAGTATTATCTTATTTATCAATGTACATATTTGAAATTGCAGGTATGCCTCAACTAGTTCCGGCTAAATTTTTAAGTGCCTATCAAAGTGTATTGGGCATAAATATAACTTCAATAATTACAATATTTATTACTTTATTTGTAGGCAGTTTAATATTGTATGTGGCAGGTGAAAAATATGATGAAATTATATAAAAATAATATTTATATAAATAGATTTAGTGTTTTTGTATATATATTCATATTTACATTATGCATATTTATAGGCTCATTTATAGATATTCAAGAATACGGCATAAATATTTCAGAACTTCAACTATCTTATAATAATTTAAATTTATATAAGCAATGGTTATATATTTTAATCTGCATGTTAATCATACTAAAAATAATTTCTTTTACAGAGGATTATTTATATGCATTAAGGGTAGGAACAAAAGATAAATTATGGAGTTTGATTATACAAAATGTATTAATTACTAATTTTATAATAAGTGCATATTTAGTTATACTTAGTTATATATGTGGCTTGATATTTTCAAATCAAAATTATATGGAATTTAATAAAACATTAATATTAATAATTGGTCTAATTTTTATATATACCATAGGTATATCATTATTTAGTTTTATTACTATAATAATAGATTTAATAACTGGAAGTAAAATTATTTCATATTTACTATTAATGTGCATTATAATTATTGAATATTTAAAGCAACAAGACTCTTTAATTTTATATCATATAGGTTTTAATATGCAGTATTTAGAAAATATAAGTTTATTATTTTTCAATATATTGAAGTTTGGAGGAATATTAATTTTAATGATAGAGTGTGGAAGATTTATTTATAAAAGAAAAGAAATATACAGTATAAAGAAAAGGATAATAAATGAAATATAAATTTTTAAATGTAGTTAAAAGAGATTTGATTTTTGGATTTAAGAATAATAGAAACAAGTTAGTTAGTATATTTGTATTACTAATAGTTCTTACATATTTTAACGTACTTAGCATACGTGGACAAGCATTTGAGTTAGGATTAGATAGTAAAAATATAAACTTTATAGATTTATTTTTTTATATGTTTAAAGGTATAGGATATAGCATTAATCCATTGCCTATAAATTGGCTTTTAATACATATATATATAACTTATTTAGTAGGAAGTTATTGTTATGATGACTTGTCAAAAGAATCATCTAATGCAATAGTCAGAATGAAAAATAGAAAGTATATATGGATATCAAAGATTATATGGATGTCAGCTACAATTTTAACTTTTTACTTAATGTTATTGCTGATAATTGGTATTTTCTCAACAGTGATGTTAAATAGTTCTTTAGGATGGAGCAAATTTTCTAAAGTAAGTATATTAAATATTATCATAAAAGATTATAGTAGTTGGAAGTTTATATTATTTACAATATTAATATATATGTTATCATCAATGACGTTATCAATTTTTCAGATGTTAATTTCATTTATAGTGAAGCCAACATATATTTATATAGTAAATATTTGTATATTTGTAATATCTTTATTTTGTAATAAATTTATAATACCTATTCAAGGATCATTAATATTAAGACAAAATTTATTTGATGTTACATATAAGATAAATCCGTTAAATTCAACAATCTATAATTTATTGGCATTTATTATAATATTTGAGGTGGGAATTTATTATATTAGAAAAATAGACATATTAACATCTCAAGAAACAAATTAAGGAGAGGTATACTATGGAACCATATATTAAGATAGAGAATTTATCAAAGAAAATAAAGGGGACTGCAGTTTTAGATAATATAAATATGGAATTTTTTAAAGGAAATGTTTATGGGATTAGAGGAATAAATGGTTCAGGGAAAACTATGTTATTTAGAGCAATCTGCGGTTTGATAAATCCTACTGAGGGACAAATAACTATAGATAAAAAAATATTACATAAAGATGTATCTTTTCCAGAAAGCATAGGTGTTCTTATTGAAAATCCAGGTTTTTTGCCTAGTTATACAGGTAGATACAATTTAAAACTATTAGCAGATATAAAAAATATAATAAACTATGAAAAAATAGATGAAACTTTGAATTTAGTGGGATTAGATTGTAATGATAAGAGAAAGTATAAGCAATATTCATTGGGAATGAAACAAAAACTTGGAATAGCTCAAGCCCTTATGGAAGACCCAGATCTAATTTTACTAGATGAACCTACTAATGCTTTAGATGAGAAAAGTGTTGAAAATATTTTAAGTATTATAGAAAAGGAAAAAGCAAAGGGTAAATTAATATTAATAGCAAGTCATGACAAATTAATATTAGAACAAATATGTGATGAGATTATCAATATTGAAAATGGACGAATAATATAAGGAAGAATTATTATGAAAAAAGGGATGCTTATAATACTGATTGTAACCATATTTACAATAGGAAGCTCATATAGATTTATTCAGTTGAATAAAAATATATCCAATGATAAAAAATATGAAAAAGTTAAAAATAATGAATTTTTCGATTTAAATGGAGTTAAATTTAAGTTAGTTAATAGTGAATATATGGATAACTACATTCTAGCGGTAGATATAGAATTGAATAAAGAAGGGGAAATAAATAATAATGTGTTTGAGGAACCATTTCCCTCATATTATGATGAATTAATATCATTAAATATAACTGATAAGAATAAAAACTTGATTGGAAATTATACATCAGATATAGATATGTGTAATAGAGATAATAAAAAGTTTAATGAAATAAAAGATGGGAAAAGAAATTTCGGAGAAAATATCGAAAAGTTAAGGCTAAAATTTATACTAGATAATAAAATTATAAGAAAGATTAATAATGATGATTATAGTGTAAAATTAGTATTCCCATGTGACAGTTATAATAATAAAAGTAAATTTATTGTTATAAGATAATATATAATTTCAAACTTATGGGTTTAAATAACAGACGAGGTTGTTGGCAATATGAGGTGTATTGCCTGCGTATTGACTTAAATGAAGTGAATTTTTTGTTTGTTATAGATTTATATTTTGAAAAAACAAATCTATCAGAAATCTTTTCAGATGCAGAGAAAAAATATAGTATTTAATTAAAAGGCCTTGTTAGTTAACTTCGTGATTAACAATATATAATATAGTTAAGTTCGTAATTTTAATATAATACGAACTACTTACAACAAATTAAATAACCATACCTGAGTATATATTGAAATTACTAAGGTATGGTTATTTTTTTATTATAATTATCACGAAGTAAGCTAACAGAGCCTTTATCTAAGAAAAGTTTTTTGTTCATATGTTGGATTCTTATATTATTAAATGAGTTAATTTCTGATTCTTTATCAAAATTAATGAAAGCAGGAGAATCTACTTTGTTCATATTTGCTAATAACTCATTCTTTAGTAACCTGAAAGATTCATTATATTCTACCCCTCTAATATATTTCTTATTGTCTCCAAAACTAGAATCTATTATCTTATCTTCTTTTATTCCCCAAGCATGTCTAATTATTGTATTATCGATTGTATTGTATATATACCCTATCACGAAAAATTCTATCTCATTATTCATTAATAGATTATAAGTATTCCTATAACATTGCCTTATTCTGTGTCTATATTTTCTTTTTAACTCTTTGCTTAAATCATAATCCACATCCATGTTAATCTCCCCCCTAAAAATAATTAAATGCTTTGAGGATGCTCTGAAGCATCTCTTTATTTTATTGTACCAAAATATTGCTTTTAAAAAAAAATATATAAATATATACTTCGTATATATTTATATCTCTGACGTACTACATTTCAGTTATTGCAATGTTTTTAAGCGTAGTGTAATATCATATCAAAATTAAAAAAAGGGGGTACACCAAATGATGTACACATTAAAAGAAACTTTAGAAAAGTTAAACATTACTAAATATAAATTTGATAAATTAAAAAAGCATGGATATATAAATCCTTCTAAAATTGATAAATGGAATGGGATGTATTACATAGAAGAGCTAGTTATAGATTCAAAAGAAGTCGATAAGTTAACGCCTAAAAGGCTTGAAAAAATTTTTGAAAAAATAAAGAGAGAAGAAAGTAAAGATCTTTTGACAAAATGGAAAAACAAGGTTTATAGACACAATCTTAAAATGCTTAAAAATAATGCTGAAAATTATATATATAATTTTGAAAGTCAACAATCATTTTTAGATGCAGTTGATAGGCTAAATGGTGAAAGTATTTATTACAAAAAGGCTTTAAAGCTTGAACAAAATAGTAAATATAAAGTTAAGAAGATTGGGGAGCATGTTTTTAATTTTTGGAAAAATCCTTTATTTAAGAATAACAATCTAGACAGTTATTTAAAGCCTATGATGTATAGAAGCTCTGGAGAATTTTTTATATCAAATATTGTTGTGGATATTATTGAAGTTTCAAACAGGAAGGATGATACAGATTTTGAATGGTTTGGATTTATTAAAGAGTTTAACCATGTCGAAGAAATTTCAGAGAAATGCGAGTGTTGTGGACGTATAGTAACTATTCCAGGTAAAGTTTTTGCTTATAACAATCATGACAAACTTTGTTTACGTTGCTATAACGATTTAATTAAAAAAGATAAAGGTAAAAAATATAAATACAATTTATTAAATAATGAGGATGCTATTATTCTTGATTTTGAAACAGCATCACTGTATTCGCGCGATGGTATTGTAAGTATTTCTGCAATAAATATGCAAGGTGAAATTCTCTTGGACGAAAAGGTTAAGCCTTCAGGAGAAATATCTATTGGAGCATATCAATGCCATAATATCAGTAAAGAGGATCTTGTTGATTGTCCTTCATTCTCAGACTTAAAAGAAAAGCTTATGAATTTATTAGACGGCAAGTATGTCATATTTTCACATGAATTCCATAGAGATTTTTTTGAATCACTAATGGAAAGATATGAGATGTTTGAAAAACTAGAAGGTATGTTTTTTGTAAATAATCTGTATGAGGAATCACTTATAGATTATGAGATTAGCTGTTGTGATTTAAATACTACTCATTATAAGTCTTATGATTCTTTAGCTGATTGTTTTGATATGTTACGTTGTCTGAAATAGTATGAAAGTATCAGTTTTACTGGTACTTTTATTTTTTTGCCTAAATTTTAGGATAAAATCGAGAAAAGGTATTGACACCTTTTCTCACTTACGATAAAATACTAAATATAAGGCAAGGAAAATATATCAAATAAAGGAGATACATAAGATGATAAATAAAGAAATAAATAAGATACTAAATATAGTGTCAACAGATGTAGGAAACCTGACAACAGAAGTTGTAACATCTAAAGAGGTACATATATTTGAAAGTAGGTTGGAGAAGGCTACTGATTTAAAAAGACTATCAGGGGAGCAATCATTTGAGATGGTGAATACAGGGGAGTGCTTTGTTGTTAATAAAGGAGAATTTGAGAATAATTCGTTTAAATACGATAAAGATAATTTTATACAACTATTACACTATTCTATAGCAATGAGTATGCCAAGCGGCAACATTAAACTAGCTACTGGTATACCCGCACATCAATACAATCAGTTTAGAGACGAAATGAAAAATAAAATAATGATGAATAATAAAATAAATGTTAAAATAAATAATGAAACAAAAAATATACTAATTGAAGAGTGTATGGTATTGCCAGAGGGATATGGAATCTACAAAATGACTGATCCATCTTTACTTGTAGCAGGAGCTAAGACAATTGTTATTGACATTGGAGGAGGTTCAACAGACCTGGCTTATTTTGATGAGAATGGAAGATTTACGGATGGAGACTCTGTTGACTTAGGGTTATTGGATTTATATAAAGACGTTCAAAAAGAAGTTCAAAATGAGATTAAAACATTATATCCGATTGAGGATATAAGAAAATACTATGACAAGGAATTATGTCCTATTGGCTTAACAGATGAACCTAAGAGACAACCTACAATTGATAACTTCAAGCAACTATTAAATAGAATTGCCGGTAAACGTTCAGATTTAAGGCAATGCAATGTTATAGTGGCTGGTGGCGGAGCCAAGGTTTACGGACAATTATTCAAAAAGGTACTTCCTCAAACAATAATAAATAATGATGTGGCAGCAAATGCTAAGGCATACTTCACTGCGGGAGTTACAAAATGGCAAAAAAGGAATTAAGAATTTATTTCAATTTAGATAATGAAAATGAAAAATCATTATATGAACATTTAATGAAGAGAACTAGTGCAAGTGGTTATCTAAAAGACCTAGCATTAGATGCTCTGGAAGGAAGAATTTCAAAACCTACAGAAATAGATAGTAGTGCAATTGTTGAACAATTAAAGAATATTAACAATACTTTATCTAATTTATCTTTATCTATACCTCAAAACTCAACTACACAAAGCAAAAGTAATGATGATAACTCAGTTATTAATGAAGTTGATATGGGATCTATAAATCTAGATGGTATTGATTTTTCTGATATAAAGCTGGATTAAAACAAAGGCTCTGTTATTTTAATGATATTGAGATATAATTATCATATAAGATTGCCTATTTAAGGAAGGTTTAATAGTAACATAAGTATGCTTTTAAATCAGATATATGTATCTAAAAGTTCAAATGCTTGTTCCCTTAACAGTGGCATGGAATGTAAACAACTATACCTTAGTATTTAGAGCATTTAATTACTAAGGTATGGTGGCTCTTATATTATAATTATTACAAAGTAATCTAAATTAAAAAAAAGTGCTAGGAAGCCAAAGCTCCTAACACTTTTTTTAATTTAGATTACTTATTTAATACAGAATATTTATTTACAAAGTCTCTTAATGCAACGGAAATCATATCGTATTGCTCCAAGTGGTTAAATTCTGTTTCTATACACTCTTTGAATTGATTCCATATATCTTCATTTACTCTAATTGTTGTCTTCTTTAACTTATTGTTATTTGGCATATTTAAATCCATTATACTATTACTATTGTTAGATATGCTCTGTGGATGCTCTTGAGCATTCTCTATCAAATTAACTATCTTATCATAGTTATTTAATAAACTTAGCAATTTATCTTGTGCGTTTTCTATAGAATTTAAACCTGTCGAAGATGGGATGCCCTGAGAATGCTTTTGAGCATCCAGTACAATCAATCCATTACTATTACTCTCTTGTGAAATTTCTAAGCAATTTTCTAAGTCACTAATACGAATGTATTTCTGAAAGTAAGGAATATATGTATAAAGATTTCTAATGTTATTCCTAAAAGTTTCTATATTTATATTTAATTCTTTGCACACATTAGATGCACTACCAAACTTTTGTATATTTGCATTTATATACTCTACTTTTTTATGTATATCTAATTTATTAAATTCTTCTTTTGTCATTTTTCAACCTCCTATTATTATAAGGATGCTTTAGAGCATCCTTAAAGCACCCTTATAATAATATTAATACAAAACAGCAAATAGCAAAAGATAAATAATATTAAAGTATTTTTAAGAGCATCCCCGAAGCATCCTAAGAGCATACATTCTGTAAAAAAATAAATTTAGTTAAGGGTTGCCACCTTTATCATTATTTGTTATGATTAATACATACAAATAATGATAAAGGTGGACCAAAAGATATGAAAACAGATAAAACTGACATTCTTTTTAAACAAATGTATAAAGAAATTGATAGAATTGAATTGGAATATAGAGAGAGAATTGCCCAAATAGTAAATGATAAAAATATAAATGATGATGATAAAAAAACTAGAATTTGGTTACTTAACCATCAAAAAGAAAGTAGTATACAACAACAAAAAATGCTGCATACACAAAAAGTAATAGAAAAAGGATACAACAAAACAACTCAAGATATAAGTATGCTTTTAGACTTAGAACCAGGTTTTTGTACTAGACATATCAAAGAATATATTGATTTCGTAAAAATACCAGCTGGAACATCTGACTTATTCAAAGACTATAGTGTGTTTAATGCTATTGAGCAAGTAGAATTATCAAAAAAGAAATTACTATTTAATACAAACAGTCTTGATAACTTAATTAAACATAATTTATATGAAGTAGATAAGTTCATTTCATTGAAAATAAATAATATATCAGATCTAATTGAAGATAAAGAGGACATTTATTTATGCGAAATATTAGCAGAAGAATTCATAAATAAAATAACCAAAGAAAATGAATATAGAAAATCAATAACTGATGAACAATTAAATGATATAAAAAATAATAAAACTACATTATTAAGACAAGATTCTCTTAAAGAACTAGTATCTCAATTGCTTCTAAGAGACAAATTAAAGACAATTAGAAGAAAAATAAATACTGATTTTATCGACAAAGAATCACCTAAAAAGAAATTTCAAGAAGATCTTTTAGATGCTTATGCATCCAAAATTGAAGAAATGAATAATTTAAAAGCAGTATTACAAGACTTGTCTCTACTAAAGTTAGGAAACATGACTCATCAGACACAAATAACAAGAAAGGCAAAAACATTACAACATACAAGATATCATCTAGTCCTTACAGGGAGAAAACAGCCTATCAATCTATATGGGATAGCAAGTGCAGATATAAAAATAACAGAAATTAATGAATTAGACAGAGATCCTTCTTCAATTAGTGTAACCGTAAGTGTACATTCATTATACAACAACATAGAAGAAGACATATATAAATATATAGAAAAGAATATAAAAAAAGCGAAAAAAAACAAAAACAGCTAAAAAAGCCAACTCTATCTTATTTTAGATATAGAACAAGATAGAGCGTGTTTTTTTTTGATAAAAAAATTGACCTATGGTAAAATCTATTTATAAAGTTTTATGGGAAGAAAAAAAGAGAGGTAATACGAGAAATGATAAATGTAGAATATTTAAAGGAAGAATTGAGGATAAATGGATATAAGAATACAGAGATAGCAAAGGCTACTGGAGTAACTCCATCTATGATTACAAAGATTCTAAATGGAAGCAAAAGCCCAGGCCTTGAATTATCGATTAAGTTAATTAAGACTTTAAATCTAGATTCCAGAAAGTTTCTAAACCTGGATTCATAATAAATAAAAGGAGAGATATATGAGTGAATTGACACTTCTAGGGGATCAAACAACACCTCGTGAAAATAACTATTTAAGATTAAAACAAAATAAAGACATTATACAATTAATAAAATTTATAATAAATCCTGCATTAGAGCTAGATACAACAGTAAACAGCTACATAAATATCTGGACTGATGAAAATGGAAAAGCAATTGGAACATGTTACACAGCGAAAAACGGAACACTGTTGTATGTAAAAGATTTTGTTGCTACTCCACAGCAATTATTCCCTGAACTGACAGATAGACATTTAAAATTATTAATACATCTACTATCACAAGATGAGCAGACAGTAACATTTTCAGTATCAAGATTTAATGCTGATTGCGGATTAAAAAAATATTCTCAAACAGCCAAAAGACACTATAATCTATTAGAGGATTTATTAAAGTATCAAATAGCATATGGAAATAATGGGGAACAAATAAAAGATGCTAATAAAAAAAATTATAACGAAAATAAAAATGAAATAACTTTTAAACCAGTTATACTACTAAAATCTGTAACTTATAATATGACTGAAAAGACCTCAAATAACGAAGGATTAATGATTACACACACAGAAGTAACAACAAAACTATCAAGAGCAAAACTAGAACTGTGTGATATATTTACCAGCCAAAATCGAGGGTTGATGTTTTATCACAAAGACCTTCTAAAGCTAAAACAAAATTCTCGTATAAAACTAGCAGCTGTAAGTATTGCTTTTAATATTTATTACTTACAAAGCGTAAATAGTAAAAAGAAACAAGAGAATAAAGTAGTTTATAATATTAGCACAATTTTAGGTTGGATAGGAGTTTATGAAGGGAAGTATCTAAACTTCTTTGAAAAAGGTCAAAAACGTGGAGTATCTTTTTTCGTAGAAAAATTAAATACTTATTTCAAGGAATTAGAGAATTTAGATATATACGCAAAATTTATAAACATGGAGAAAGATGTAAATAAATTTTATAATAAAACTCAAGTTGAGTTCAACATATCAGATTTAAAAAATCATTTTAATTAATACAAATCCTCTTTTAAAAAGAGGATTTGTATATAAGGAGATAACAACAAATGGGAAACATTAGTATAAATAAAACAGGATTAGAAAATATAATAAATGAAAATGTAGTAATAATCACAAACGATACAAGAGAATTAAATGTATTTGCTGAACATGAATTAACATGTATTTATACATCTAATACTTTAAACACAGTAGAAGAAATAAAAAATCTAAAATCAAAAGAAGAAAGTAAGAACTATAATATTAAAGAAATCTATCTGTGTCTTACAGAAGAAGACCCTAATACTGGAAACTATTACAGAAAGTTTAAAGAAGAGAGTTTCATAGCAGAGAAATTAAATAAAATAGGAATCGAAACAAAAAGCATACATATAGATGCATATAAAAAGGACCTGCAGATACCATCCGTCTTCGGTGCAACAAACAAAGAGCTTTTAACAGAATATTTAAGACAAGTTAAAGAATCTTATAAACAAAAACTAAATGATGTAGAAAAGTCATTTATTAAAAATAGAAGAGCTTTATTTAGACAAGAACAGTTCAAAAAATTAGACTCTCGTAAAATAAAAACAGGATTTAATGAATTAGATAAAGCGTTCTCAGGAGGACTAGAGGAAGGTTTGTATGTATTAACAGGAGGATCTAGTGTCGGCAAAACTGCCTTTGCAACAAATTTAGCAGAAAATATAGCAGCACAAAAGCAAAATGTTTTATACTTTTCACTAGAAATGAAAGAATCTAACTTAATTTCAAGAGGAATTGCGAGGCAAATGTATAAGAAAAACCAAGATACAACAGTGACCTATAAAGACATAGAAACTGGCCGAGTATTTGCTTGCTCAAATAAAGATGAGGATGAATATGCAGCAGCAGAAGATTTTTATTTTGAAAAAATAGGTGAATATTTAACAATTGAAGAAGGGAATTTACTTTCTACTAGCCACATTGATATTTACAACAAAGCAAAGATGATAAGAGATATGACAGCACAATCACCAGTAATTATAGTTGATTATCTTCAACAGATGACATCAGCAACTAATCCTGATACAGTAAAATCTATAATAATTGAGCAGAATATCGCAGGATTAAAACAAATATCAAAAGACTTTGAAACAGCAGTTATTGTAATTTCATCCCTATCAAGAGCTGATGCATTAGAACCAATCTCTCAACAATCATTTGCACATACATCAGCAATTGAATACACAGCAGACGTATGTTTGGGTCTTGCATTAGAATTAATATATTCTGAAAAATTCACAACAACTAAGAGTTTAGCTGACAAAAGATTACTTGTAAAAGAAGCAATCGCAGAGAATCCACGATTAATTCGACTATCAATAGTTAAAAATAGACTAGGAGTAGCATCTAAAGATATTTTAATGAATTATATTCCATCAAATAATGCTTACTTAGAATGTCCTAGCTATATGAATAATTTCACAGAGGTGGAATATACAGGTATCCCAAAAGAATTTAAAGAAACAAATTCAGAATCAAATATAAACAATGCTGAACAAACTGAATTAAAATTACTATAATAAGCATCTTCCGGGTGCTTATTTTTATTTGTATTGTTTAATACACACAATTAAAAAATGGTGGCGCGAGCATTTCTACTTAAAAAAAATAATCTTAATTTAATATAGCTTAATAGCGTAATTACTTACAAGTAAATTTACGCTATTAAGATATATTAATATATCTTTTAATATCTTAATATATCTTAGAACAAAAGAATCTCCTGAAAGTGTTGGTATAACTATTGTCTAGACATTTACTGCGCACTTCGAATCACCCTTTTGCGCACTTCGAATCACCCTTTTGCGCACTTCG
>ERZ773248.1462-NODE-1462-length-19107-cov-3.640195_pt1 | contig 19107 bp, 10 predicted proteins | sample MGYA00580518_ERZ773248 | MGnify/ENA primary metagenome ERZ773248 (study PRJEB29015, sample SAMEA2737762) | human gut metagenome | biome: human gut; feature: human-associated habitat; material: faeces | place: China | collected 2012 ...
TGAATATCAATTGGTAAAAAGGAATCAGTGATACAGTGACAGAGGAAATGGGAAAAACTTGGTTCTTCGTCAATTTCGGAGCAGTTCAAGTGTTCAAGCTAATAAGTTTATTGACTAGCAAAGTAATGTTTGCCCTGTTGAACATTTGTCTTTTGATAGCTTTAGTTTTATTGACTGTCCTTTCCATACTCCATTGTTCAGATAGATATCCATTGCATTTTGGACAGCCTCCTTGTCTCTCCTTATGCCTGCGGCAAATTCTCTTAAGATCTTCAGATCACTTTTTCAAATCATGTATCGCCTTTACAGAGGCGTGGTTTTTATTTTTTCTACCAGCCACACTTCTGTTGTATTCCCTTATTTTCCATTGTCCCTCTTTGATGTCATTACTGATTTCTTGAGTCGCACGCTCTACGTCACGATCGTCCATTATCCCCTTCCTCATACAGTCCTCTGCATCAATGAACCGTCTCAGTCTGCGCCGGTGCCTTTCGTCCCCCATATTATAAAAGGACTCCATCATGACGGACATTGGCACGTCTCAGGCAAGAGGACTGGCTGCAGACGATGTTTTGTTCATGCAGCAGATTACCGGCGATACGGGAAGTGGTCTTCAAGGATATGCTCCGGATGCGTTCCTCCACTTTCCGGGTATTTCGCGCGTGCGAAGAAGCCAGCGGGGGAGAGGGGTTCGCTGAAGACTTTTCTTTGACACGCGATATTTCTGCAGCGGAACTTACGCACATTGACCATAAGCGTAAGCGGATGCCCCGCTATTTCAAGCCCTTGCAGGGAACATAGATAATGGCCCTTCACATGATTACTAAACTGACCGCAGACCGGACAGCGGACTCCTTAATGCGTACCGGACAATGTTACATAATAAAATATGTATGGATTGTGAACTGTTCCGTTATTTAAACTATTGATTTGTAAATTTTATCAATTTGGGAATTGAGTTTCCTGACTATCTCTCTCAAATTCTATTCTGGATACTGAATTCCGAAATGGTCAATAGGGAATGTATGCATGAAAAGGCAAAAACAATTTATTTTGTAATATGCACACTGAATATACAATAGGCATTTCTCTTCCAATCTTATTTTTCATGTGGGATAATTTAAAAGAGGTATTATGTTCATTGTCTATGCCCTTGCTTATTTGAGTGATATAGAATTATGTTATGTGCAGATTAGAATTAAAATGTCTGAGAGAATATATAATATTAGAAAGTGGTATTGTTTTTAACGAGCAAAGTTAAAGTCAAGAATCATAGTTCTATGGGAACTATGGCATTTTGTAAAATATGACCTGTGATAAATTTAAAACTTTTGCAATCGACATAGCGATAATCAGGCTTATAGCCTGATTATCGCTGATAGTATTATCCAATAATCGCTAAGAATTTTACAATTCAACTGTTAAAAATAAGATCAATGTGATTTTTCTCGTAAAAACGTGTAACGAAATAAAAAAAATCATATCTTTGACCCAGACATGAAATATCCATAAAGACATAGTTCCCATAGGACTATGGTTGATTGTTGGTATTCCGACAAGTTATTCTAAAGAGTGATGTTATTGTAATGCAGATATAAATCTAATAATTCAAATTTATGAACAACGCTTTACTGAAAGACAATCTTGCTGCAAGAGCAGTGGATTCTCAGACGCGGAAGGTGTTTTCAAGGTCCGGTCTTATAGCTGGATTATGTTTATCTTCCCTCGTTTCTTCGTATGCTATTCCAGGTGGAGTGGATGCAACGAAAGCAAAGAATGAAAGTGTTATGATCACTCAACAGGCTAAAAGGGTGTCGGGGGTTGTAACGGATAGTGCCGGAGAACCTATACCTGGTGCTAATGTCGTGCAGAAAGAAACCACAAATGGTACAGTTACCGATATGAACGGTAAGTATACCTTGGATGTACCTAACAATGCAACTTTGGTTATTTCTTTTATTGGTTATACTACGAAAGAAATTAAAGTAGGTAGCCAGTCTGTGTTGAATGTCAGTTTAGTAGAAGAGGCAATCGGTCTGAATGAGGTGGTTGCCATTGGTTATGGTTATGTAAAGAAGAAAGACCTGACCGGTGCTGTTTCGACTGTATCGGCAGATGACATGGTGCTGGGTGGTACGGTGAGTAACGCAGCCCAGGCATTGCAAGGTAAAACGGCCGGTGTGCAGGTATCGCAAAGTTCAAAAGCACCGGGTGGTACTATTGCGGTACGTGTCCGTGGCAATAACTCAATCTCGTCTACTAACGAACCACTTTATGTAGTGGATGGTTTCCCTTCTTCTGAAGGCTTGAATCTGAATCCGAATGATATTGAATCCATGCAAATCTTAAAGGATGCGTCGGCCACGGCTATTTATGGAGCACGTGGTGCGAATGGGGTCGTATTGATTACGACGAAACGAGGAAAAGCAGGCGAAAACAAGATTTCTTACAGTGGTTACTTGGGAACTCAGAAGGTGGATAATCCGTTTGAGTTTCTCAATGCAAAGGATTATATGAACTTGCAAAATGCATTGTATCAGGAAATTGATGGCCAAGAAGGCAACCCTAACGGAGTTTATACGCCCTCTCAATTACAGTCTACCGTAGATACTGATTGGTTGGATGTTTGTACACGCCTAGCTTTGGTACAAGATCATAATATCCAGTTCCGTGGAGGTTCTGAAAAGACAAAGGTATTGACCAGTTTAGGATATTATAAGCAAGAGGGTGTTTTGAAGAATACGGATTTTAACCGTATTTCAGGACGTGTGAATGTAGATCAAACCATTAACGATTTCATTAAAGCCGGTGCTACGATGTATGCCCACCGCGAACGTTCGAATGCTCAAACCTATAGCGGAAATATTTTGGGTGAGAACGTCATGTTGAGCGTGATGGAGTATGATCCTACGGTAAAACCTTATAATGAAGATGGTACGTATGGACGTGTTCCAGGTGGTCGTGGGGATAATCCATTGGCCAATTTGCTGGAACGTAAAAAAGAAATGGTAAATGACAAGTTCAACGGAACAGCTTTCCTTGAAGTCAATCCATTTGATGGATTTACGGCTAAGGCTACAGCCGGTGTCGAATTGTTGCATAATTTCAAAGGTTCTTATTTGCCGAAATCTACTACTTATGCAGGAGAAATAGAAGGGGGTATTGCTTCTACGTATGATTTCAGGTCAACTCGACAGGTGTTTGAAGGTATTTTAAATTATATGAAAACTTTCAACAATATACACGACTTGAATGTAATGTTGGGGTATTCGTATGAGAAGTACAGTGCGGAGTCTCGTTCGGCAAACGGAAAAGGTTTCTCTACCGACTTGTTTGAATGGAACAATTTGGGGGCAGCTTCGATTAAAGGAGTCTCTTCTTCTAAGACAGAGAATTTGTTGGCCTCATTCTTTGGTCGTGTAAATTATACGTTCAATGATAAGTATTTGGCAACGGTAACAGTTCGTCGAGATGGTTCTTCTCGGTTTGGAGCTAACAATCATTGGGGAACATTTCCTTCAGGATCTTTGGCATGGCGTGCCAGCGAAGAAGATTTTGTGAAGAATTGGGGTGTTTTCAGCAACTTGAAAGTACGTGCCGGCTATGGTGTTACTGGGAACGAACGTATTGGCGATTATGCATCGTATGCGTTGGTTTCTACCAATCATGTCACTTTAGATGGTTCAAACAATATGCCGGGTACGCATCTTAACCAAAGCAGTCCTGAAAATGCCAGTTTGAAGTGGGAAACGACAACTCAGTATAATGTCGGTTTCGATATGGGCTTTTTTAACAATCGTTTGTCTGTTACTTTAGATGGTTACTGGAAAAAAACAAAAGATTTGTTACTGAAAGTTTCCTTACCTTATTATACCGGTTTTACTTCCGGTCAGCAGAATGTTGGTGAGATATCGAATCGCGGTTTTGAATTGGATATTACTTCTCATAATTTGACTGGTGATTTCGTTTGGGATACAAAGTTTAATTTAGCACTCAACCGGAATAAGGTATTAGACTTAGGAAGTAGTGGTGACATACGTATCACTTCTTCAAAACCGATGGGAACTGTATCGGAAAATGATTATGCTATCGTACGTGAAGGAGAACCTCTGGGCTCTTTGTATGGATGGAAGTATATAGGTGTATTGCAAGAAGGTGAATCGTATGCTGCTCAACCGAATTCAAAACCAGGTGATCCGAAATTCGAGGATGTGAATAATGATGGTAAAATCGATGCAGATGACCGTACAATTATAGGCAATGCCAATCCTGATTTGATTTTTGGTTTGACCAATAACTTTGCCTGGAAAGGATTTGACTTGTCAATTTTCTTCCAGGGATCTATTGGCAATGATCTGTTAAACATGACACGTATGAATTTGGAGTGGAAACGTACTACAGACGCATTGAATCGTTGGACACCTTCAAACAAAAATACAGATATCCCGCGTAACGGTTTCTACTATTCGCAGTATGGCGGATATGTGAACGACCATTTTATCGAAGATGCTTCATTCCTTCGTTTGAAGAATTTGACATTGGGTTATACGATTCCGTTTAAAAAGATAGTAAGTTCTTGCCGGGTTTATTTCTCAGCCGAGAACTTGTTTACAATCACAGGTTATTCCGGTTGGGATCCGGAAGTGGATACAAAAGCTAACGAGGCTGCCCAGTCAGGTGGAAGCCAACAAACGGCAAATGCTGGTGCAGGTATGGATTTCAATGCTTATCCTGCTATGCGTACTTATACGGTAGGTTTGAATATTACGTTCTAATGGAAAGGAGAATTTGAAAATGAATTGTAAGAAATATTTATTAGGTCTGGTTACGATGGGGTTGGTTACGGCTTGTACCGATCTGGATCCTGAAATATATAGTAATTTGACGACAACGAATGCTTATAGTACGGAGTCGGATATTGAAGCAGCCGTCGTGGGTTTATATTCGGATATGAATCCTTATCCGGGAGATGCTTGGTTATATTACGGGGGGTATATGATTATGATTACCGATTATGCTACCGATATAGGTTATTCTACAGCGGCTGGCGACCCGACTAAACTGAGTAATATGACGTATGATGCCAGCAACCGCTATTTCAGTAACAACTGGAGGGATATGTATAATGTGGTATCGAATGCCAATACGATTTTAGATAATGTGGATGCTGTCAATATGTCGGAAGAAAAGAAGAATCTGGTGAAGGGGCAGGCTAAATTTTTGCGTGCAATGGCTTATCGTGATTTGACAGATGCATGGGGAGCAGTTCCTTTTATCACTTCGTTGGTGAAGAATCCTTTTACAATGAATGATGCGACATTGACTCCGGTATCCGAAATTGAAGCGACATTGATTTCTGATTTGAAAGAATGTATCAACCTTTTACCTGCTAGCTGGAGTGGTCAGGATTTGGCTCGTGCCACGAGTGGAGCCGCCGCTACGTTGCTGGGAAAGATCTACTTGCGTAATCATGATTATGCGAATGCGAAAACATATATCGACATGGTGTTGAACAGTGGCCAGTATGAATTGGAAAGTGATTTCAAATATGTATGGTCGGAAAACAACAAATATGGAAAGGAAATGATTTTTGCTTTATTGCATGAAACGGGAAATAATGCTGCCGAGATTGCCTGTCACTTTGGTCCTTCGGATCATCCGGAAGTACCGGGGCGTTGGCAATATTATGGCGTATCCCTTCCGTTTTGGCGTAGTTATGACAAAGAAGATCCACGCCGTGAGTTCTTTTATTATGATTATACGGGAGATGCAAAACGGGATGATCAATCTGATTACGGTTTCCATTACATGGTTCCGGAAGAGGGGGTAACGGTTGTTCCGAATGATACGACCAAGTATATGCAAAATGTAGCTACCATGAAATATACGTACGACATGATTTCAGATGCTTATTATGATGGGCGTACGATTTGTATTTTCCGCTTGTCGGATGTAATCCTTTGTAAGGCGGAAATCGAGAATAACTTGAATGGTCCGGCTGCAGCTCTTCCTTACTTGAATCAGATTCGTGCTCGTGCCGGTGCTCCGGAATATGGAAAGCATAATCGTTTCCCAGCTCCTTCAACAAAAGAAGCAATGAATGATGCTATTCTTAAAGAACGTGGTTATGAACTTGTGTTTGAATTCCAGCGTCGTGCAGACTTGATTCGTTTTGGAAAATATGAGGAAGTCGTAAATGCGCATTTAAAGAAGCTGGGTATCGCTCAGCCGACAAATGTAACTTCTAGTTTGCGGTATTTCCCGTATCCGTTGAATGATGCTCAATTGAATCCGAATTTGGCAGCAGAGAATCCTTCACGGTTGCCGAAATAAATAATCTTTAAGGGGGGGGCTGTGTTCCTTAATTCCGACTTTTGACATGCCCCCCTTACATTTAATTAATACATAAGATCGATATGAAGCGTTTGATAGGAATTGTTGTTGCCATCTGTTTGTTGTCAGCTATTTTTATATGGATTGAAAAGAATACATTGAGATCGATAACTCTGACTTCACCTCGTAATACAGCCATGTATAATAAGGTAGATGTTTCAATAGCCAAGCCAGCTCCTGTATATATTGAATATACGGAAAAAAAGACCGGGAAGTCTTATCGGACCCGAACTTCTCCGGCGGATACGCTTCATCATTTGGATTTGTTACTTTTGAAGGCTAATACCGAATATACTTATCGAGTGGTTATCGATAACCTTTTTAAGCAAAAATCAAAAGAACTGACTTTTAAAACTCGTGAGCAGTCTTCTTGGTTGGTCAATCATTGGTTTAATGAACTACATCCGCATGACACAACGGCTTTGGGGGATGGGATGATATTAATTTGTTTTGGTCGTTTGCCTGGCTACATGGCATTGATTGACAATGAGGGTGAAGTACGTTGGGTTTGGCAGGTGGATGATATTGGAGTACGTGCAGCTTCTATTACGCCGAGAGGTACATTCCTGGCAATGCTGCGTCCGTTTGTGAAGGACGTAATAGATGATTATACGATGACTCCGGAGCAAGTACGCAACGATGAACATAAAAAACCGATGCGTCGAGGTTCGATTGGGTTTGCCGGCGGAACCGGGCTGGCGGAAGTATCTCTGACGGGCGAAACGATGTGGCGCCTAGACTTGGATAAGATAGAAAAGGAAAAGGATTATCAGGTGATTCATCATGATGTATTAATGGATAAAGACCATCATATACATACATTGTACCGTCCGAAGAAGATTGCTACAATATCCGTAAACGGTAAAATGGAAACGGATACGTTAGGGGGCGATGGCATTATGGTTATCGATACACTGGGGAATGTGTTAAAGACATGGTCTGCCTGGGATGTATGGGATATAGAGAATGATCCGTATATCGGAGAATACCGATACGATCGTTTTCATATCAATGGGCTTTGTTTTGATAGAGACGATAATTATTTATTATCGGCCCCTATTGAAGATCAGATTTGGAAGGTGGATGCCAAAAGCGGTGAACTGGTCTGGCGTTTTGGGAGGGACGGAGACTTTAGAATGGATACAACGGCTTATTTCTCTTTCCAACATTCACCTTATATTATGGAGAATGGCGATCTGATGCTTTTCGATAATGGTTTACATAATCAACGTTCCGGAGGTAAGGCTTTCCGGTTGGATGAAGAGAACCGTACGGCCCAAATAACAATCAATGCTTTATTACCTGCCGATAAATATACTTCGCGGATGGGCAATGCCTCTATTTTGCCGAATGGGAACTTACTGCAATGTAGCTCGAAGACCGGTTCGGTGATGGTTACGGATAAGGAAGGAAAGGTTCTTTGGGAAAGTGTCCTGCATTTTGCTCCTTATCGGGCAGTGTATGTTCCGATAGAAACCTGGGATAAATATTTTAAAGAAATCAAGTAATATGGAACGTGCATCGCTATCCTATATCTTCTTTACATTCCTGAAATTGGGAGCTACGGCATTTGGCGGTTATATGTCGCTAGTGGCTATCGTACAGAAGCAGTTAGTGGAAGTAGACAAGAAACTGAAAGAAGAAGATCTGCTGGATGGAATTTCCCTGACCTCCGTACTGCCAGGACCCGTAGCCGTAAATACGATTGCCTATGTCGGGTACCATTTAAGGGGGATACCGGGGGCGGTTGTGACTTTTGCCGGAATCATTATTCCCTCGTTCTTACTGGTTATATTTCTTTCGTGGTTGTATTTCTCCTACGGAAATATACCTGCGGTAAAGAATGTGTTCAGCGGAATCACTCCGGCTATTACTGCTTTGATCGTTACGGTGGCTATCGGGATGACACGTAAGACGATCAAATTACCTGCCCAATGGGTTCTTTGCCTGCTGGCGGCTTTGTTGCTGATTTTTATCGGTGGTTTTACGGTTACTTTTCTGTTGATTATCAGTAGCGGGATAGTCGGCGGTTTCTTGTTTCGCCAGTCTGTGGGACAAGAGTTGATATCAGATGGGGAGAAGCGGACGGGTAGCAGGCAGCTGATGACTTCCGGGATTGTTCTTTTGCTATTACTCTGTATCTTACTTTGGGGAGGACAATATCCGGGTGCTCCAGAAGGTATTCAGATTGTATCGACCTTCTCCGGTATCAGCCTAACTTTGTTCGGAGGAGGATATGTTGTTATTCCGGCCTTGCATGAGTTGTTCGTGGAGAACTTGAACTGGCTGACCTCGGCTGAGTTTGCCGACGGGATAGCGATAGGGCAGATCACTCCCGGACCGATATTTATTACAGCGACCTTCATCGGGTATAAAGTGGCAGGTATCACGGGGGCGTTGCTGGCAACGTTGGCGATGTTCACTCCGCCGGCTGTATTAACTGTCTTATTATCCCGTTTTGTAAAAATACTGAATCAGTCATCCGTTGTAAAAGCAGCCATGAAAGGGGTACGGGCGGCTGTTATCGGAATGATCTTTGCTTCAGCCGTTACGATCGGACAGACGATTATGCTGTCGGTTGTTTCGGCTATTATCTTCCTGGTTACATTTTTTATTTCACTAAAATACACAATCAGTCCGGTTTACCTGATCATCGGAGCAGGCGTGGCGGGCTTTATCTTATTCTAATTCTATGAATACAATACAAGGTATACAAATGATTGGAACCCAGCGATCCGGATCCAATCTGTTGCGTGTCATGCTAGATGGAATCCGGGAGATCGCTGCTCCCCATCCTCCGCATATTCTTCAGCGTTTCTTGCCATTGCTTCCCAAATATGGCGATTTGACGGATCAGTCTAATTTTTATCGGTTGGCACAGGATGTGTGCGAGTTAGTCACAGTGAATCCGGTTCCCTGGGAAGGTATTACGATTCGTGCAGATGAAGTGGTAGCAGCCTGCAGGCAACAAACGTTGTATGAGTTGTTCCGGGTGATTTATGAATCAGCAGCCCGTCAGACCGGAGCTTCTTTCTGGCTATGTAAAAGCATGAAAAATATGCTGTATGCAGAAGGCATTGAATCTACCGGGATTTCTCCTTATTATATCTATCTATACCGGGACGGTCGTGATGTCGCTCTTTCGTTTAAAAAGGCTATTGTCGGAGAGAAACATATTTATGCACTGGCTGAAAATTGGAAAAAGGATCAGGAAGCTGCTCTCCGTTTGAAGGACAGGACGGCGGCCGATCATTTCTTTATGCTGAATTACGAAACACTTATTGCCAGTCCGGAAAAAGTGATGCGGCAGCTTTGTGATTTCCTGCATCTTCCTTATTCTGATAGGGTGATGGATTATTATAAGAGCCGCGAGTCTGAAAATACAGCGGTTGCAGGCAAAATGTGGGCAAATGTAACCAAACCGATCCTGAAAGACAATACAAAAAAGTTTCTGCGTGAATTATCTTCCGAAGATATTGCTATCTTTGAATCCGTAGCCGGAGATCTATTGCAGCAACTGGGGTATTCCTTATATACTCCCCTTGATCTGTTAAAAGGCAGTTTCTCTGACGAGGAAATAGTGTTTTTTAATGAGGAAAACATACGTTTGAAGAATGTCTTTATCCAGCAGGCTGATCCGGCCGATCTGGCGAAAAGACGTCCGCAGGATGAATTGATCAATCGTATAAAGCAATATTAAAGATAAATACTAGTACACATGAAACAATTGCTATTTACACTTTTTTGCCTGTTTGCCTATAGTAGTTTGCAGGCACAGGCTGTACCCACAGACGAACTTTATGGGGTAGGTATATGGAATGCCGATTCATTGGGAAACCATCGGGTAATTATCTCTGTAGATAAACCGGCCGATGCTGTATTGGCAACGATCGACTGGCGTCGCCGCGATCTGAACCCAGAAGCAAAAAATCTGATCGTTGTGGATGCTGCAACCGGTGAACGTATTACGAATGTATGCCGCTTTACTATCGACCGGGAGCAGGGAGAGGTGGTTTTCCAGCCGCAGACTGTTCCGGGAGAATATTATATCTATTATCTGAAGAATGTAATGAGCGGTAGTCCTTACTATCCGACCGTTAATTATCCGGCTTTCGAGAATACGGCCTCGGCTGACTGGGTAAAGAAAAATAAACTGTCTGGGAAGAAAGCACCTGCCCTTCCGGCGGCTAAAGTCGTACAGTTCCAGGCAATCAATGAGTTGAACAGCTTCTATCCGATGGAAGTGATCGCTACATCGAACGAGACTGCCCGATTATTAAAAGAACATCCCGGGGAGAAATATATTCTCTTTACGGAAGACCGCAAATTCCCCATCCGTATGACAACGGATATTCCTTATAAATGGATTGCTGACAATCGGCATGATTTCTTTAACGGGCAGGCGGATAAGGGAGAATATTATGTCTTTCAGTTAGGTGTTTGGGCGGCACGTTCGAATGTAGAGAATCTGCATGTCGATTTCTCTGCCCTTACGAATAAAGCGACCGGCGAGCAGATACCAGCCTCCTCATTTACCTGTTTCAATACGGAAGGGACGGATGTGACCGGTACCGTCTTTGAAAAGAATTGCTCTGTGGATAAGGGTAAAGTGCAGGCATTATGGGTTGGAACCCAGTTGCCGGAGCATCTTTCTGCAGGTACTTATCAGGGAACAGTGACTGTCTCTGCTGCCAATGCCGAAAGCAAGACCGTACAGGTCTCTCTGAATGTTTCGGAAAATGTAATTGCCAATCATGGAGATAATGAACCTTGGCGTCATTCCCGTCTGCGTTGGCTGAACTCGCAGATCGGTTTTGATGATGAGGTGATTGCCCCTTATACGCCGCTAGTGATGAAGGATAAAACGATCAGCTGCCTGGGACGCGAGATTAAACTCTCTGACTTAGGTTTGCCGGAACATATTACCAGTTATTTCAAAGAGACTATGACGGGCATCGGTACGAATGGCCGTAGTGTATTGGCTGCTCCTATGGAACTGGCTGCCGATGGCGGTGCATGGGAAAACCTGAACTTCGAAATCACCAAACATAAACAAGGTGCAATCGCCTGGAAAGCCCTTAACCAAAACAGCCGTTTCCTGATGGACCTGGAAGGAGAGATGGAATCGGATGGAAACATAGCATATAAAGTGACATTGGTCGCCCGTGAAGATGCTTCTGTGGAGGATGTAGCGTTGCGGACACATTTAGCATCCGGTGTCGGACGTTATATGATGGGTTTGGGAGAGAAAGGCGGTTACTGTCCGAATGATCTTCGCTGGAAATGGGATGTAGAGAAAAACCAGGATGCTGTTTGGGTGGGTGATGTCAATGCCGGTATCCAGATCCGCCTGTATGATAATAAATACGAACGTCCGCTGAATACCAATTTCTATCATCAGAAACCGTTGCACATGCCGGTATCCTGGTGTAATGCCGGAAATGGAGGTATCGATATTCATAATGCTGCCGATGGAACACGTATTAATGCTTATTCCGGTAAGCGCAGCGTGAAAAAAGGAGACCGGCTGTATTATTATTTCAACCTGGCGTTGACTCCGTTCCGTCCGATTGATACGGATAAACAATGGCGCGAACGCTATCATCATAACTATGAGTTCCTGGATGGTATACAAAAGCGAGGTGCCAATGTCATCAATATCCATCATGCGAATGCTATCAATCCGTTCATCAACTATCCGTTCCTGCGTACCAAAGAGATGAAAGCGTACATCGATGGTGCTCACGCCCGCGACATGAAGGTGAAAATTTACAATACCGTTCGTGAGTTGTCCAACAGCTGTGTGGAAATGTTTGCTTTGCGTAGTCTGGGGAACGAGATCTTCTCGGAAGGTCCCGGTGGCGGCTTCTCCTGGTTACAGGAACATTTGGACCAGAATTATATCGGCGCCTGGTTTGTACCCGGACTGAAAGATGCAGCGATTGTGAACAGTGGCATTTCCCGCTGGCATAACTATTATCTGGAAGGTCTCGACTGGCTGATGAAGAACGTCGGTATCGACGGGCTGTATATCGATGACCTGGCTTTCGACCGGATGACGATGAAACGTATCCGCAAAGTGATGAACCGTACGAATCCGGGAGCTATGATCGACCTGCATTCTGCCAATCAGTATAACCCGAAAGACGGTTTTGCCAATAGTGCCAATCTGTATCTGGAACATTTCCCCTACCTCGACCGTCTGTGGTTCGGTGAATACTTCAATTATGATTTCCCGCCGGAGTTCTGGCTGGTTGAAGTTTCCGGTATTCCTTATGGTTTGATGGGCGAGATGCTGGAAGGAGGCGGTAATCCGTGGCGCGGCATGCTGTATGGCATGACAGGACGTAGTCCTCGTGTGGATAACGGACCGCTGTGGAAACTGTGGGATTCTTTCGGTATGCAGAATAGTGAAATGATCGGTTACTGGGTGAAAGACAATCCGGTGAAGACGGGTAGCGAAAAGACGTTAGCGACCGTTTACAGCCACATGGGTGATAAAGCACTGATCTCATTGGCTACCTGGGAAGATACGGATGCCAAAGTGAAGCTTTCCATCGACTGGGCTAAACTGGGTCTCGATCCTTCGAAAGTGACATTGCATGCCCCGGCTATCGAGAATTTCCAACAGGAAACAACCTGGAAACCCGGCGATGAGATTGTTGTTCCGAAAGGGAAGGGCTTGTTAATTATTGCAAAATAACCTCTTCCGATATAGTATAATTTACCGGAAATGTACTCTTTAATCGTATATAAGGAGGATTAAACTCCTTATATACATTATTGTCCATATAAATGAATTACCATGAAAAAGATGCTCATCCTTCTTTGTGCAACCTCTTTGTTGCAACCCTTGTTTGCACAGCAAGCGACTGTAACCGAGACAGTAGAGACAGTTAAAACCTATCCTTTCTCTGATCCTGATCCGGTGGCTGATCCCTCCGATCTGTTTTATCCTTATTTCCGTTTTGATGGTTTTTCTGCTAAAGGAATCAACCGGCAATGGAAAGTAGTCTCTCTTGAAAATGATTATATCAAACTGACCCTCTTCCCCGAGATAGGTGGAAAGATCTGGGGAGCCGTAGATAAAACGACGGGTAAGGAGTTTATCTACAACAACCACGTCGTGAAATTCCGTGATATTGCGATGCGTGGTCCGTGGACATCAGGCGGTATCGAGTTCAACTTCGGTATCATCGGTCATGCACCGACTTCCAGTACGCCGATCGACTATGTGACCCGACAGAAACCGGATGGAAGCGTGAGTTGTTATGTATCCTCCTATGAACTGGTTACTCGGACACTGTGGACTGTGGAGGTGAATCTTCCGAAAGATAAGGCTTACTTTACGACGACAACGACCTGGCATAACAGTTCATCCATTGACCAGCCTTACTATGAATGGATGAATGCCGGCTATCCGACAGCGGGGAATGCCGAGTTCTGCTATCCCGGAACCAATTATATCGGACACGGAGGCGAACTCCATTCGTTTCCTTTGGATGAACAGGGCCGGGATATCTCCTGGTATGAAAAGAACGACTTCGGTAATTCCAAATCGTATCATATTGTAGGGAAGTATAACGATTTCTACGGTGCTTACTGGCACGACAACGATTTCGGCTCTATCCATCATGCGGGTTATGACGAGAAACTGGGAATGAAAATTTTCCTTTGGGGACTTTCCCGGGAGGGAGGTATCTGGGAAGATTTGTTGACGGATACGAACGGGCAGTATATCGAACTGCAATCGGGTCGCATGTATAACCAGCCGGCTTCCAATAGTAGCTTAACTCCTTATAAACATACGGCATTCGGTCCGCAGGCGACCGACAGGTGGACTGAGTACTGGTTTCCGGTAAAAGGAATAAAAGGAGTTTCAAAGGCGAGCCGTATCGGAGCGCTTAACGTGTTGAGGGAAGATGGCTTTCTGAAGTTATATTTCTCTCCTTTGCAGAAATTATCTACAACCATAAAACTCTATGAAGGAGAAAAGGAAATGAACTCCATCCCGTTGAACTGCGGTGTACTGGAAACCTGGAAAGATTCTATCCCATTGAATAAGGCTGTTGCCGCCGGTCGACTGAAAGTCGTCGTAGGCGAAGACTTGTTGGTGTATTCGGAAGTACCTTCGGATAACATCACCAGTCGCCCGAAACAACTGCCTGCCGATTTTGACTGGAGTTCGGCATATGGTCTTTATACGCAGGGAGAGCAATGGATGAATCAGAAAGTACTCGACAAGGCAGAAAAGTTTTTACTGGCTTCCCTCGAAAAAGATCCTTATTTCGTGCCTGCACTGACTGATCTGGCTTCCCTCTATTATCGTCAGGGACGTTATGACGAAGCGCTTGCCCGTTGTAAAACAGCGTTAAGCATTAACACGTACGATGGAGATGTCAACTATCTGTATGGATTATGCAACATGGCATTGGGAAATCATACGGATGCCAAAGACGGCTTTTCTGTAGCTTCTTATTCTCCGAGAGTCCGTAGTGCAGCCTATGAGAAATTAGCTGAAATGTACCTGATGGATAGGAACTGGGCAAAGGCTGAACATTATGCCTTGAGAAGTAAAGAGTTCAATCAAATGAATCTGAGTGCTGACCATGTTTTAATGGTGGTTTATCGTAAGACGAACCAGCCGGAGAAAGCTAAAGCGCTTATCGATCCGTTGCTGGAAGACCTTCCGCTGTATCATGCAGCACGTTTTGAACAGCTCTACCAGGGGGAAGGCTCCGGTCATCCTATCGATGATCTTCAGTCGTTGATTCGCAACGAATTGCCTTTCGAAACCTATATGGAACTGGCTGAATGGTATGAATCGGTCGGTTGCACAGAAGAAGCATTGTCTCTCCTGTCATGTGCAGGTAACTATCCGATTGCTCTTTACAAACAGGCTTATTTATTGCATCAGGCTGGCAACGACGATGAAAGCCGCGGAATGTTGCAACGCGCCGGAGCTCTCTCTCCGGCAATGGTATTTCCTTTCCGTCCTTCTTCTTTAAAAGCGTTGGAATGGGCGAAGACGGTACAGCCGGACTGGAAGATCGATTATTATGAAGCTTTGATCCGGTGGGCTAACCAGGATAAGGCAAAGGCGTTGGAGCTGCTGGAGAATTGTGGTGAAGCCGACTATGCACCATTCTATTTAAGCCGTGCCTCTTTAAAAGAGGGCGAATCCCGGTTGGCTGACCTGTTGAAAGCAGAGCAGATCGAGATGTCATGGCGTACAGGATTTGCTTTGATCACCCACTATGTCGCCAATAACCAGTGGCAGAAAGCTGTTGAGACAGGAAAGAAGTATACGAAGAAGTATCCGTCGAACTATTATATTGGTTTGAAATATGCAAAGGCTTTGTGTGAGACAGGCCAGTATCAACCTTGTATCTCTCTGTTGAGCCGGATGCAGGTTCTTCCGAATGAAGGTTCGTATGCAGGACGCGCTGTTTATCGCGAGGCTAATTTGTACCGGGCAATGGAACAACTGAGCCATAAGAATTATAAACAGGTAGTGAAGAGTGTGGAGACATCAAAAGAATGGCCGGAGAATTTGGGTGTCGGAAAACCATACGACAATATGATTGACAACCGTCTGGAGGATTATCTGGAAGCAAAAGCAGCGGCAGGGCAGGGAGATAGCCGAAAAACATCTGCTTTATTAGCTGCCGTAGCCGACTATACGATATCCCGTTCTCATTTTGAGTCTGGTAATCTGTTAAGTGCATTGGCTTTGCGCGAGTCAGGAAAAGTGCAGGAAGCAGATCATATGGTAGCTGCCTGGAGCACGGATTTCCCTGAAAATCGTGTAGTCCAATGGTGTACGGCTATTTATCGGGGAGAAAAAGAAAAGGCTGTGGGAATGCTTCAGTCGCGTAATGACCAAACGAATACGACACCCTGGGAGGCATCTTTCCGTGATTCTAATTTCGATTTGATCGTTCGTTTGTTTTCAACAGAACAGTGATATTTATATGATGGTCGTATAGAAATTGAATTAAATGAATATCATGTATAAAATAATTAATACATTATTTACTCTGCTGTTGATCTTGCCGGTAATGGGACAAACGTCTGATCTCAACAATTCTTTTAGGATAACAGCAAATCGTGAAGATGGTCGTTTCTCAAGTTCAAGAGGAGCTGTCCAATATATGTTGAAGCAGAAACCTGCGTTTACTTTCAATCCGGCATTTACGGCGACGGAGTTTAAGAAATGGCAGTTGGGCTTGTGTTCCACTATGAAAGAATTGATACGTTTTCCGGAGGTGAAAGACCAGCCCGCCCCAGTACGTATCAAAATGGTACAGAGGGATGGCTATCGGGTGGAGAAATGGGAGTCTTATCCGTTGCCAGGAAGCGTTGTTCCTTATCTGGTATTGATACCTGACGGGATCGATACAACTCAGGATAAGGTGCCTTCTGTGCTTTGTATACCGGGTTTTGGTGGCAGTAAAGAGGAACTGGCGGGTGAGACGGAGGGTGATTACGGTTTGACATCGTTGCCTGTTAAGCCGATGCGAAAGAATGCGATGGCTTTGCGTTATGTAAAGAAAGGTCTGGTTGCGGTTGCTGTAGATAACCCGTCGTGCGGCGAGCTTTCTGACAACGGGTATTTCGATTATCTCAATACTTCGCGTATCTTATTGGAAGTGGGATGGAGCTATCTAGGGCTGACTGCTTGGCAAGACTGGAATATTCTGAACTGGATGAAAGCACAGAGCTATATAGATAAAGAACGAGTCATTATCAGTGGCTTTTCTTTGGGGACCGAGCCGTTGATGGTCTTAGGAGTTTTGGATCCGTCTATCTATGCCTTTGTATATAACGATTTTCTGTGTCGTACACTTGAACGGATTTTGGTGATGACAAAACCAGATGAGAAGGGGAGGCGACCTTTTCCGAATTCTATCGAGCATTTGATACCTGGTTTCTTGACACAGTTTGATTTTCCTGATTTGGTCGCTGCCTTGGCTCCCCGCCCTGTTATTTGTACCGAAGGAGGACTTGACCGTGACTTTGAGCTGATAAAGGAAGCCTATCGGATAGTAGGTAAACCGGATAATTTTACGTTCTATCATTATAAGAAGTTTGCCAACCCGAAAGACCGACAGCAGATAGATCGAGTACCCGAGGGCATTGATCTGGATACATTCTTCCAAGTAGTTAATGTCGATCCAAAGAATCATTATTTTAAAGTAGAATTGGTGTTGCCATGGATAGACAAGGTGTTGAAATAGATTTTTTAATTTATTTTAGTTCTTCGTCACTTTCGGGGCAGCAAATATGCTAAAGGGCTTTATATATGGACTATGCCAGCATATTTAAGGGAATAAATATTCAGTGTTATAAAATGGAGTTAGGGACATTTACTGAATATCCCTAATTAATAATATGTTGTTTATGTGAATTATGCCCCCAAAAAACATATGAACAAACAGAAGCAGTTTTTGTTAAAAACGAAATATTTCCCCGAATAGAAAAACAGAGTATAAAATCCCTCCAAACAAGGCAGAAAAGCAGTCCGACATCCCTGTCACAGTTCCTTGACATCCGGATCTCCCACCTTCCAGCATCTGGATCTCAAAGCTCCGACATCCGGGTCTCAGGAAACTTTTCAAATTGTTTTCCCAAAAAGGCTTGATTATGTGACAAAATAAATGGCTTTAGCATATTTTCCATCTAAGGAATACTGATCTTTAATTTGATATTTGACTGATCTATAGCTATTTTTCGTTTTAAATCATGATGGTATATGATGAATAATAGTTAAAAATTAAAACCATCATACCTTAACATGTTGTTTTCAAACAATATAACTTCATTTATGATCGTATAATAGTTATTGTTCCCGAAAACTTTTATTAATAAGAAATCTCGTTCACATAAGCACGTTGACCTTCCATATAGCTCACCCCAATCAAGTGCCCATCAAGGAAGAGAGCGATCTCTTCTATAACACATACCCTAAATCGTTCGTTATATGACGTAGACTATCAAAGGTTTCCACCGGGCTCGCAATCAAACAAACTTCTCCCTCTTCTGCAAGTTCAGAAGCCCGATCAGCATCCAGATGGTACTGGCGACCAGGAGGAAGATGCGACTTTTGATGATGATGCTTTCCCAGATGACCGGCAGGGAATTGCGGGGGATGGAGAAAGGATTGAGGAGGATATTCCAAAAAGAACGCTCAATAAGAGGCGTATTGCTGAAGATCAACAGGGCGATGCCGATGATAATCATCAAAACGGCAGTTCCGTTACCACTGCGGGTAATGGTGGAAAACATGAAGGCGAGGTTCCCGAAAAAAAGGATCGGGAACATCAGCTGAGCCGACATCTCAAGAAGGTTGACAGGATAAAGCAAGAGCGTAGCCAACCAGGAAAAGACGATCAGGATCACGAAGATCGCCACGTAGATCATCAGTAGACGGACACCCCATACCTTATATTTATAGTCGGGGATGCCGAAAAGGATTTCCAGTATCCGGCTATCCTCATCGTTCTGGATACCAAAAACAGCAGGATAGAACACCAACAGGACACAGGGGAACATCAGGAGGTTGTAGACCACCCCTTCATTGACCTCCGATCGGCTCCAAGCAATCTGAAACATGAAATAGGCAAAGAACAGAAATGCCGCCAGGAGAAACCAGATGAATTTCCCGGCAAAGATAATCTTCAGGTTATATTTAACCAAGCGAGGCAAGAGATA
>ERZ773248.1465-NODE-1465-length-19080-cov-87.499869_pt1 | contig 19080 bp, 11 predicted proteins | sample MGYA00580518_ERZ773248 | MGnify/ENA primary metagenome ERZ773248 (study PRJEB29015, sample SAMEA2737762) | human gut metagenome | biome: human gut; feature: human-associated habitat; material: faeces | place: China | collected 2012 ...
TGCTGACAACCATACCTATGAGCAATGCCACAAATGCTATCAAAACCCACCTGTTCCTCTTTTTTCTCCGTGCCCTAAGCTCCACGGCTGCATCCTCATCATTGATTTGTCGAAATGTGAATCCCTGCTCATCTTCTGCCGTATAAACAACTTTTGTGTGATCTAAAACCATACCTTACTCCATTCTACACGATTATTTTTCACCTGTTTAGATACTTAAATTTCCAGCTGCAATAGCCATTATACTTGAGACTCTGTACTTATCATCTAACAGGCTAATTAATTCATGCCTTTGATTATCTGTCAGATTTAGCGACTGTACAAAAGTGATTAATGCAAAATCCGCTACCTGCTTACTGTTAGCATCTGTCTGAATAACAAGTGAATCAATCAATAGCGAGATAGACGAAAATATATCCTTACAGCAAAATCCAATCATCGACAACGGTAGCACTCTCATCCCTCGTTGCACAAAAACATTCAACGAAACATTACCATTTTCTTTATTGATACTGCCGTACAAAATCCAAAGATGTCATACCGCAGTACTCAATATATCCAAACAAGTGCTTATTTAAACCACTACGATGCTCAGTCATATCAATTCGTAGCCTGTCTAATTTCGCAAGATGCCTAAATCTTCTACAGACCTTTATCATTGTAAGATCTATACCAAGCTCAGCAGCCTCCTTCTCCGAAATCTCTCTCATACCTGAGACATCATCAGAATGTGTGAGCAGGTAGCTGCCTCTGGCAACATACTTATCCTTTATTCTGCTTGACTACTTTTCATCTGGTATATAAATCAGGGGCAAGGGTTTCCACGGAGTGGTGCATGCACCCTTGCGGCTGATTTATATACCGGATATCCTAGCCCAAGCAGAAGAAGGAAGACCATTCATCCGTTTCCCATGACAGTTGAACCTTTATGTCGGAACACCTTAGCATTATCATTGCCATCATGTTATCTATGTTAGTATAGCACTTCAATGACACAAAACTAAAGTCTCTTTTATATGGAAAAATGATGTTTATTGAAACTGCCCTTAAAAATATTGCATTAAACACAATTATGACAGAAATAGATTCAAGCAGTGTCTATGATATGTATGATAAAGCAATCAGCAGTTACAAAAATGCTCCGGCTGGAACTCGCGAAGATATAAAAAAGAAATACCAAAATAACAAACTGAATCTTCAAGGTTCCATACAAAATGCCATAGCCGCTGCATACCGCAAAGAGAACCCTAAAATCACTTTAATATGCTGGTGGAAGATGTCTTCCATGTAGAAGATTGAGCTGGATATTATGTCCAACTCATCTTCTCAGCTCCGTAAACTGAAATTAGTCAAGCTTCTTTGGCAATTTGCTTTCTTCAACCAGTACTGCTTCAAGGTCAATTGAGTTCCAATATGAACCAATATCATAAAAAAAGACAGCACCAATCAATGGCACTGTCTCTTTTCTTACTTCTTAATTATTTCATTTTAATTTCAGATATTTATTCTTCCTCAGAACCACTCTTTTTTCTTACATAGAATACGGCTCCAAAAACAATCAGTATAATACAGATACCTATAATAATGATTATCGTATTATTCCATGCATATTTTGAAGTGCTGTCATCTGTCTTAGGTGCAGGAATGGTTTCATCAGATTTGTTGTCTGCCTGAGCGTTATCACTCATAATCCTGGCATCAACAACAATCGTGTAATCTGATGCATGGGTAAATACAAGTTCCACATTTCCATCCGGATCAATCTGTCCGGCGCTGATAAATTCCAGTTCTCCGGTCTGTTCATTGTAGTAGAACAGGTTCGCATACAGTCCTGCATTCTTTGATTCCATGTTGACGGTCAGTGTGGCTGTAAATCCAAACTCTCCGTCATAAGCAAGAGTCAGATTCAAGGAAGAATGTTCCCCGGTCACGTTATTGATCACATCCACAGGAATGGATTTTCCGGCGTCGGCTCCGACTGTCACATCAAAATCAATATCTCCAGCTGCATCAGTAATATCCTTTCCATAAATCTTCCAGGAAAGACCATTTCCCATATCCAGAACAAGTGTTGTATCTTTGCCCTTGATACTGTCAATTACATCTTTCGGTACTACCGTCGTTCCATTCATGACAACTGTTACTGTATCGCCTGACTTAGCTTCTTCAAGCTGTGGCTTGATAACATCCCAGCCTTCCTTGCCGCTGTCATCCTTGATGTATGGCTTAATTGAAGTACCATTGTCCTTACCATTATCCGTATCAGGCTGTGGCTTCTGATTCTGATTACCATTGTCTGTGCCAGACTGCGGTTTCTGGTTTTGGCTGCCATTATCCTTGTTGCTGTTATCGGACTTAATCATAGCGATCGGCTGTGTGTAACTGTGTCCGCACTTGGAGCAGGTGTAGGTCATGATGCCTTCCTCAGTTGTCGTTGCAGCCTTGGTTACTTTTGATACATAGCTGTGTCCTGTTGCCGGAATATTCTCCGTGTAGCTGTCTCCACAAGAACAGGTATACGTCCTTACCCCTGCCTCTGTACAGGTTGCTTCCTTCGTAATGCTTCCCGTATAGTTGTGAGTGTGCTTTTCCTCCGGCAGCTTCGCAATGCTCTCTGTGTAGCTGCTGTTGCATCTGGTGCAGGTGTAGGTTCTGATGCCTTCCTCGGTTGTCGTTGGCTGCTTTGTCACGGTTGCTTTATAATCATGTCCCAATGCTGCCAGCTCTTTTCCGGTACTCAGCAGTTTATCACAGTCCGTACAATAGGTATCTCCTGCGTATCCGGTCTGCGTACAGGTTGCTTCCTTTCGGTTCTTCACGGTTGTATGCACATGGTTCGTGGCATCCACTTCACCAAAGGTTTCACTACAAACACTGCATACTGCTTTTGATACGCAGGTAGCCGGTGTTCCGACCTTGTGCGGTTTTTTCTCGATTGTTGTACCAGCGGCAAGCTTTTCACCACAATCCTTACAGTAAGTATCTCCGGTATAGCCCTCCTCTTTGCAGGTTGCTTCCCGCTGATTCCGTATTTCAGTATGTGTGTGATCACATTCGCTTCTTGTAATCGTAATGCTTACACTTTCTGTCTCGTAGTTGCCCTTGTCAGTTCCTGTATAAATTGCATTCGCTGTCACTGCCACACCATCTGCAAGTGCCGTGTCCTTATCAGCCTCCTGCCAGTTCCATCCATCCGGAAGCGTAATATCGCCAACCTTCTTTGTGCTGTGCGCCGGAGCCATTTCAGCTTGCGGCATGTTCGGTGCCTGAGCTGCCTTATTTACAGTGATTGTAAGCTTTGTATCAACAGCATTATAATTATCCTTGTCTGATGGTGTAAATGTTACATCATACTCTGTCTTTTTGCTGTCTGCTGCTGTAGGCGTGCTACTGCTGTTCTTCCATGCAAATGTTCCTGTGATTTCAGTTCCATCTGCTGTCTGATAAGCCGCTTTTCCTCCGGTCAGGGTACTGTCTGAAAGTTTCTGTCCGTAGGTAAGTGCGCCTGCTGTCGGCTTCTGTGCAATTACCGGTGTTGCTTTAGTTACTTTAACTGTTATTGTTCTTGTTACTGTATTGTAGTTGTCAGCGTCATCAGGTGTGAATACTGCCTGATAGCCTTTATTATTTACAGTCGGAATGATATTCTTTCCTGTAAAGCTCCATGTTCCGGCAAGTGAATTGCCATCTGCCCCGGTCACACTGCCGCCTGTCATATCTGAATCAGCTAGTGCAACAGCAGGATTGTATACACGCTCTGCTACAGTTGGAACTGTTACTACTGCCGGTGTTGCCCTGGCTACTGTAATAGCCGCTGTTCCGGTAAGGTCCTCGTAATATTTGCTGTCATCAGGCTTGAATACCCAGCCCGCCTGTGTCGTTCCTGCAGTCGGTATGCAATCCGGATCAGCCCATTTGAGTGTTCCCTTTACTTCGGTGTCTGTATCTGCTTCCACAAAGGTAACACTGCTAAAGCTAAGCTTAGAAAGCTTTTCTCCATATGTAAGTGCATTGCTTCCATTTACAGATACTGTATTTCCGCTCTTTAATGTAACAAGCTTCTTATCCGTAATCTTGATTGTCATAGTATATACAGCATCTTCGTAATTTAGCATAGAAGCTGTCACTGTGATTGTAGCTGTAGCTCCAACCTGAGATTCATCTGCCTCGTTCACTTTATAGGTCAGGTTTCCGTCTTGATCTACTGCTACATCACTCAAAAGCTGCTCGTTATACGTATTTGTTAATGCGTATGCTGTAGTTCCCCTATCTGTCGGGAGCTTTCCTGCAATATCCACACTAATTGCCTTGTCATGTGAACCGGCTACATACGAATAACTCTTTTCCTCATCACCAATGTTCGGTGAAGCTGCTTTGTTAATTGTAAATACGACCGGATCACTTGCAAGTCCTGCATAGTTCTCTGTCTCTGCAATATAAGCCTTTACGGCATAGATTCCTGCATTTACAGGTATGGCATCTGTATATGCAGATTCATCCGAAGGTGCCCTATATGCAGTACCATCTGAAGCTGCTGTTGCATACTTATAAGTTACTGTACCGAATTTTGCTGTTGCATTTGGTTCTGGTGTCTCATCCTTCGCATAAGTATAATCAGAACAGCTAAGTTCTGTAGTAAAACTATTTGCTGCCTGTTTTACTGTAAGAATACCACTCTTGCCATCTGAACCGTTTCCAATAAAGGATACTTCATAATTGGCACTATTAGAGGTTCCTGTAATTGCATAGGTTCCAACATCTGAATTGTCTTTCGCAGTAGTTGATAAGCTGATGCCAAGTGCTTCTTCGGTATCATCTGCTACCAAAACATTGTCTGGGTAGGCATCACCTGAGGCAAGACTCCATGTAAGTGCAGGGTTTGTCTCTCCATAGAATTTTTCTTTATCAGCAATCACTACGGTAATCTGCTTCTTGGAAACTTCCGGTGTCACTTCACAGGTCACAGAATCATAAGTATCTGCATCACTTCCTGTCGGTGTAAAGACAAGCGAGTATTTCTCACTTGTGCCGACTGTTGGAAGCTTATCTGCATCCTCAGCTGCCAGAGTCCATGTACCCTCAACCTTCGTGTCACTGTTTAGTCCTGCTGTCACAACTACCTTTGTCATATCTGCCTTTTCAAACATGGCAGATACCGTATTACCATAAGTACCGGAAAGAACCGGTGCAGTCTTTACATACGGAGTCGGCTTTGCAGTGGTAAATTCAATAGCAGGCTCCGTTAATGCCGTTATATTGCCTGCCTTGTCAATGGCTGCTATCCAGACTGCAGTTTTCTTACTTGGATACAATGGAAAATAAACGTCCGGCTTTCCAAAATTACCTATTTCAATTTTATTATCACCTTTTGTTCCTGTCGTTTTGAAGATTGAAGGTGTCCAACTCGCAACAAAGTTTTGGTTAGCATTACTATATTTAAGTCCCTCCGTACGAACTTCCCATTGTCCACAATAAAGATTTTCGTCCGGTTTAAAATTCCACCCATTGCGGGGCGCCCATTTTCCATCGTTCTTGACAGCAAACTGTGGGTACTTTGGCTCACCTTTCATATAACTTTCAATATCTCTTTTGCAATCGTCGTAGGTGTAGCCAGTAACTCCGTCAAATACTCCTTCGGATACAAAGAACCACATCAGCGTTGCATCCTCGCTTAAATTAACCTTGAGTATCGCCTCTGTATCCTTCAGGGTACCGTCTTCTTTTTTCGGGTCAGTTATTTTTACTACAGGAGCCTGTGCATCCACCACAATGCCATCGGTACAGATATAATCACTCTGATTTCCCGCACCATCCACTGCATAGGCATAGACCACGTAATTTCCTTCGCTGCTCAGGCTGCCCGAAATGGTTGCGCCGTCTGATGATGGAAGAATAGTGCCTGTTCCTGCGGCTGCTTCCGAAAACTTACCGCCTGCTGCCAGCGCATCCAGTTCATCCTTTGTCTTTACTGATGCCAACGCCGTATCTGAAACCTTCTCAACATAATAGCAATACCTGGAAATGCCGCTGACCTCAGCCACATCGGCTTTCTTATCATTTGCCTGTATCTTAATATCCAGTGTTGCATCATTATAAAGATAGCCAAAGCTGATGGTGTTCAAAAGCGACCGGAACCAGTTTTCCTTAATCTGGATACCATAACCATCCGCCACGCCATCCTTATCCGCCCAGGTCGGCGCGCTCTTATCAATGCAGATGGTTACCTCCACAGGCTCGGAAAGACAGCCCTTTGCCGTATCCTTTCCATAGAGCGTTACCGTATTTTTACCCTCCTGCGTGAAGGTATAGCCCGGATTTTCGCCTGCAACCGCCGCCTTAAGACTTTCATAAATCTCCACGCTGCCGTTTAGACAGGAATCTGAAGCAGCTGCTTTACTGCTTCTGTATAAAATCCAAGATGCGTCATTTTTGTCATCAATCGCAAAGCTTACAGGCACATCCGCCCTGTACCATTTATCAGTGCCAGAAACTAACGTCTGCGCCAGCGTAAAGGCATACGGAATCTCAAAGCGTATCGCCGCATTTCCCGTATAATTGCCCTTGCCGGTAAGGTTAAGTTTTGCCGGCTTTGCACCTGTAGCAGGTCCGGTCGCATCTTCCTCCGTTACCGTAAAGTCTGTATCCTTTACCAGAACATAGCTGCCGCCATCCGCACCTGTAACGCCGCTGTCTGTCAGGAGCTTTTTAAGATCCGTAGCTTCCCAGTCAAGGTCATCAAAAGAATACGGCTTTCCGGTGTAGTAAGCACAGCCACTAAGCGGAGTAGGAGGAATTGATAACTTACTTAAATCTCTCGGCGTAATCTTCGCTGTCAGCGGTATCTCAACAGACGGACAACTATTATTTTCCGCCATGACCATAATCGTAAAAGGATAGCTGCCTGCATTGGTAACCGTATAGGTATTTGCGTCCTCATACGCCTTTCCATCTGCTCCTTTGCAAGTTATTTGCAGCGGAAATGTATCCATATACTCACTGTCAAATCCATTCGTTGCAAGCTTCTTACCCAGACAGGGCGCAATATAGCCTTCTGTTACCGGAATATGTGCATTCGCATCATACTTATCCGCTTTAAGCGTTACGCTTATCGCATCACTGTCAGCCAATGCCGTATGCGCCTTTCCATCATACTCTGTCGCAGCTGCCGTAGCGCCTGCTACCTGCATCTCACCCTGTCCGATTGCAAACTTAAATGCAACCGTACCATAGTAAGCGCCGCATCCGGTAATTATCGCTGTAGACGCATCAGTTGACTCTTTATTTTCATTACATTTAATGTTGTTTTCATAGACTACCGTATAATCTGCATTTGTAATGTCTGCATTGGCAGAGTCTGTGGAGTTCTGTGCCAGCTCTTTTCCAGATTTGTATTTTGGTCCGGTAAGCTTTACATCTCCGTTTGCAGTCATCAGTGTAATGCCCGTCATTACCTGCGGATAGCCATCGTAAATACGTCCCTCCAGACCCTCAATTATCAGTCTGCTTTTCTTATAGGCTTCCACAAGGTCAGTCCTTTTGCAGTTGCTGCAATAGCCATAGTCATCCTTCGTATGTGCCTTAAGGGTTACCTTAGAAGACGGCATCGTGAAGGAAAGGTCTGTCGTATCTATCGTTACTGCTTTGCCACCATAAGGCTCATAAGAGCAGACCTCGCCCGTGACCTTAATTTTCTGGTCCGTCGTACCTCCATTGCTGTACAGTCCGTAGGTTGCACCGTCCCTCTGTGTGACATTCGTGTCATTTTCTCCACCTGTAGGCAGAGCGATACCACCCAGCTCTATCGGAAACCATACCTTAAATGCGCTGGCTCCCCGCGTTATTTTGCTGGAAAAATCAGCAGAGTCATGATTGCAGTAGATGCTGGCATTCAGATTACCTCCATCTCCTGTAAACGTTTTAGGTATTTCTGCTCCCTTCTCTATAACTATCTCAGCATTGCCATTAACCGCTATATTCTCTAGCCCGGTTGCCCTCTCGCCCAGCCGCAGTACAGCGGCATCCTGCGCCTGTGTACCTCTCGTATCACCAAGAAAGTCTATGTTTCCGACCACGTTTATATTTTCTATGGTAACATCCTGCCCCCCTGTCATAAACAGGTAGTTTCCCTTACCCGTCAAGGTATGTGGCTCATCACCCTCTGAACGCAGCGTTATCTCAGCCGGCAAATATACTTTATCGAGCATCTTGTTTATACTCTTACCTGCTATCGTATCCTTCAGCAGCAGGATTTCCAGCTTCTTCCATAACTTGTATTCTTCATTCTTTTGATGCTCTTTCGATTCTTCCAGATAGAACATTGCTGCATCCCATGTCAGGAAATACATCGTTTTTGTCTCACCGCTATTTTTTTCTATCTGAAACTTTACAACGGCCTGAGATGTATCCTCCGGCATGTCAGCGCGAAGCACTTCTACACTGCCCTGACTTCTATCCGTTCTGCTTATATCGGTCTTAATACCGGCTGAATAAAAAGCATAGCCTTCTGCCAGCGTATCCGCGATAGCATAACCCTGCGTTTTATCAAGCAGAGAGTCGTCATTGTTTTCATCAAAATTGCTCAGAGCAATCTCTTCATACTTACCACCTGAAAGCATTACTTTTGCGCGTTTTATCTGACTAAACTCTCTGTGGTCTATATGCAGAGCCTTTATCTTAGCAGTATCTCCGGATACGCTAAGGGTGGCACCTCCACATACCAGAACCTCTGTTCCCTCATACGTACCTCCGGTAATTGTACAGGAAATATCAGTATTGTTCATCTCACTAGCTTTTCCAATATAAATACTGTCGCTGTAATAACCATCTTTTAGCTCTGCAGCCGCACCACCCATAAACCTCAAGACACCCTTATAATTACCATTCTCTACCGTAAGCTTTGCTTTGTTCCGAATAGAAACTGGGGCGTTCAGTGTTCCTTTCTGTCCCGTGCCTGCGTCTTTAAAGACTGCCTCCACACCTTCGCCAGTGATATAAAGACCCTTTCCTGTAACGGTACAGCCATTGAGGTCCATACAAAAATTGACATTTTTTGTACCCCCATCTATTTTCCACTCGCTTCCTGTCTCAAAAATATTTTTCAGGATTTTCAACGTAATTTCAAGGTCTGCATCAGCAGCATCTACTGCATCTTTCATTGCAGCTATTGCTTTCGTAAGTGTTGCATAACGTTTTGTATTCCCATCTACCGTAACTTCCGCAACACCTTCTTCTACCGTAAAGGCAGCCTTTTTGGAGGTCGCCGTATATTCACCGCAGGTCGCTACACAATAGTATTGATAGGTGCCTGCCAAAAGTCCTGTAGGAATCCTGTAGGTCGCAGATGTTGCATCCTGCCCCGTTTGTTTTACTTTGGTTGTTGTCCCATTTATTGTTTTATCAGCATACCACTGGTAGGAGATACTGCCACTGCCAGATTCCGCTTTTACGGTTAGCTCAGGCGCCTCGGCAGCGGTATAGTTTTCCATCACAGTTTCCGCTCCGCTGGCAATCGTTGGATGCGTTGTGAAATAGAGCGGACTTTTAACAGCCGTTACCTTTTTCTTTTTGTCTGTATACTTAGCTGTTAAGTTCGCATAGGTACCATCATCATACTGTAAGGTATAGCCGACCTTCAGAAGATCCTGCAGGGTTTTGTTAGAACCATTAGCTTCAATCGCACAGCCTGAAGCAGGGACAAAGGTTCCTCCTGTAATCTGGCTGTTGTCGGGCAGAAAAAGACGTCCATTAAAGGTTCCACCCTCGATGACTACGGCTACCTTACCATAGCTGGTATTCATTATAGTACCGCTGCCAGTATTCGCCGTTAAAGTAGCGTCTTTCTCAACTGTAATTTTAACGTTATAATTACCCGTGACTTTGACACAGTAACTCCCACTGTTCTCATTTTTAATAACTGCGCCTTCGCTAATAATACAGTTGGAGCAGCTGCCCATAAACATAATAGCGCCATATCTAGACTTAACGTTTCCGGTCACCTTCGTATTGGTAATTGTACAGGCGTTACTGTCACAAATAGTAATGACGCCTTCCTGACTACCATTACTTCCACTAATATTTGCTTTGTCAATGGTACAGGTCGCACCTTCCCACATCGCAACTGTGGAACCGGTTCCAGCATTTTTGATTGTGACATGCTCAATTTTCAGCACTCTATCTACAGTTATCAGTCCATCTCCTTTTAATCTATTTTGCCCATATTGATAGTTGCCTGTAATCGTTCCCTCCTTCGAGCCGGATGAGGTAATTGTTATATTTGCTCTTTTAAAATATAAACGTGCACCGTCAGCCAGTGTTAATGTATGGCCATCCAAATCCAGCTCTATCTCTTTTGCCAACCTTGTATCAATGGTAAGCGTACTTGTTATAGATGCATCATTATTCAACAGTTTAATGGAAACTTTTTGCAGTCCTGCGCTTTTCTTATCGTTAATCCATGTTGCAAGGTCCTGAGCGGTATAGGGGGCTTTCTTCGTTCCATCAGCATTCATTTCTGTTATCTGGACTGTATCACTCCCAGCCAGCAGCGCAATCCCATATTCGCCTACGAGCACATAGATGGTCGGAAGCTCCACGTCTTTACCTAATACGAGCTGGTTGCCGTCTCCATCCTCATCCGGCAGTACCGGCGTATAGGCATAGCAGAAGCCGTTTGACGCTTCACTGCTGTCAAATTCTTCTGCGTCGCTCTCTTCCACATTCAGCTCCCACTTGATGTTTTTCAGACGGATTTTCTCCGTCGTTGTCTCGGTATCAGAGGAAGCTGCTGCGTCAGCGCTGCCTGTCGTCTTTACACTGTCTGCATTATCGGATGTAGATGCTGTGTCGGTTTTCTTTGCATTGTCTGCACCGTCGGATGTGGCTGCTGTGTCAGAGGCATCGTCCTTCTCTGCCGCGTATACTATGAGTTTATGCGGCAGAAGGGCATCCGCCATCTGTCCAATAAGCGCACCAAAAGCAGAGGGTAGGTCGGCACGTGCCTGTGTATCCTCTGTATCAGAGCTGCTAGAGCCATTTGGGTTGTTTGATTTGTCAGAATTTCCAGAATCCTTTGATGTATCCGAATCCTTTGTATCTGCATTTCCATTGTCAGAAGTACCAGACTTATCGGAAGCATCCGCATTGCCGGAATCGCCATCCTTTTCATCTGAGGATTCTGTATCCTTCTTATCATCAGAGGACGCAGTATCTCCATTACTGTCATCCTTCTGCGCATCGTCCTTCTCTGTATCTCCCGTCTCGGAAGCGTCCGCATTGCCGGAATCGCCATCCTTTTCATCTGAGGATTCTGTATCCTTCTTATCATCAGAGGACGCAGTATCTCCATTACTGTCATCCTTCTGCGCATCGTCCTTCTCTGTATCTCCCGTCTCGGAAGCATCTTCTTCATCGTCGGCTTCCTTTTCATCCGCATGCGTGGTCTTTTCTACCGTAACGGTCAGGCTGGTCGGAAACTTGATGTCGCTCTCAAGCGCACCGATGGGCAGGGTCTGCTCTGTGATGTCCTTTGAAAGCTCCTCAAAGGAAACAATAGTCGTTTTACCTGTCTCACTTTCATCGGTTTTTGCAGAAACCGAGAGTGCGGACAGGTCTACAGTATTGGCAACCATCGCAACGGTCAAGCCCATCACAAGTATGCGCTTACGCAGCTCCCTCCACCTGATTTTTTCATGTGTCTGCTGCCAATCCTTCTCTGGCATGGTGTTTTTCTTTTTCATGTAAACTCCTCTCTTTTACCATAATCTCTCGGAATCTCTAAGCCAGTAAATACAAGGCTTTCAAATTCCTTTTTTATTAAAATCCCCCACTTTTTGCCCAAAACACTTGACAACTTCATCGAAAAATGCGGCGCTCCGCGCCTATTGATTAATAAGAACCGTCGCTTGCGGCGGCAGATATTTTTCGATTGGAGGCGATTTTTATGTTACCTGTTAACTGTGGCAGTCATGCAGACTACCAAAACTTTGTTGTTACTAATCTTCGTAAATATTATCCTAATCCAAATGCTCTTGCTCGTTCCACCTGGGATATCATTGAGCGGTTTTGGAATCTCGATTTATCTTTTACCGATACTTTTATGGCTGATAAATATTCTAAATTCGGTCCTGCACCAAGAACTCCTTCCTCTATGCAGCGTTCTTATCTGCTTTCCATTGACTTTAAAGTTACCTCGATAACAGAATGGGCTGCCCAGCTTAAAATCAATCCCCTTTATGCCATCCTCAGTGGGTTTGAACCTGGTAATACTCCCGGGGTTGGCACTTTTTATGATTTTATAAACCGCTTGTGGAACTCTGATGATGACCATATGTCACCACATATCCATCCTCTTAAAACCAAGGTTAAGAAGCCTAAAACAAAAGGCACGAAAGCTGATTCTGTATCCACAGGACTTATTCATCCGGATTCTTTGGCTCTAGCCGGTGATGGAACTCCTGTTGTAACTTCACACAGAGAACGGAAAAAGCGTATCTGTAAATGCAAAGACAATGGCATTACTGACTGCAAATGTGACCGCTACTTTTCCCAGCCTGATTGTGATATCGGCTGGGATTCTTCCCGTGACTGTTATTATCATGGCTATGATCTGTACATGCTTGTTGATTCTCAAAGTGACTTACCGGTATTTCCTCATTTTTGCTGTGCTTCCAAACATGATTCACATGGATTCCTGCACGCTTTTTTCAGGATGAAATTCAAATGTCCTAAAATCAGTCATAAAAATGGCTGTATCTCCTGTACCTGCGAAACTCCCTGTTCTGATGCAAAATACGGACGCACGGTTCATTTGGTCATGAAAGATACTCCAAGATTATTCAACAATCCGCCAAGGAGCAGTAAGGAATGGAAGCTGGAATACAATGCAAGGACTTCTGCTGAGCGTTCTAACAAACGCGAGAAATTAGACTTTAAATTAGAAGACGGCAGACACCGCTCAACTAAGATGTGGTACTGCCGCCTCTATCACATCCTGATGTTACAGCATCTGGATGCATGGGATTTGCCGTTTGAATCCACCCTGAGAAAGTTAATTTTGAACGTAGCATAATCCTACAGATATCATACCTCATTTTTTGGCATAGCAACAGTCCTATGTCTATTTTTTGTACCCATTTTTTCTATTCCGAATAATATTTACTTGTCAAAGTTCAATGCCAGAATTTCGCTGGCATGATCAATCAGAATTCCGAGAGATCATATAATTCTAATCTGACCAGAATTTAGGTTTACACTGTCTTCTCGTATGTTAGATATTTCATACTCTCTGGCGCCTGTAGCAAAAAGGACTTCCACAACTGCTATATCCCTCAATTTGTATTTATAACCTGTTAAACCATTCTCCTTTAGGCAATCATACATGTAATTTAATAACATCTCTATTTCTTCTCGCGGTATTACCCTCGGAAGAGTCAAGGTTTCTTTAAATTTAACTTTAATCTTCCTAAAAGGATTGCGCGATATAATCTCTTCTTCCTCCAAATAATTATAAAAGGCCTTTAAAGATGCGATTTTCCTCTTTACCGTCTTCTGCTTATATTTTTTATGTAATTCAGTAATATACTCTTCTATCTTTTCTCTATCCGGCTCATCACAACAAATAAATGCAAAGTACTGACGTAAATCAATCCGATATGCTTTGAGCGTTTTCTTATCAAGTTCTTTTCTGTATTCACAATATTCCAAATATGGCACCAATTTATCCTGTATCCTCATTTCATAAAACCTCCATTGTCTTTATTATATAAACAACATACTATCGTTTTCAGTACTATTTTCAATAGAAAGTTCTTCCAAAATAAGAAAAGTCAAGGTGTGATACTTTCTAACAGAAATCTGCTAATTTTCTATACTATATCAAATGCAGAAAACCCTGCGAGAACATTTCTGATCCTACGCGGGGTTTTTCACTCATTATAAAATTTCTACTTTTCTTTTGCTACCAATCGTGCATATTTTTACGGATAAATATTCAGCAGTTCTTCCGGAGAAAACAATGTAATCCCAAAGGAAAGAAAATCCTTTTTATTCCTCGTCACAATCGCATCACACTGATTAGCCTTCGCACAGGTTGCAAGCAGGCAGTCTTCAAAATCAGATGCTCTCTGCAAATAAGCATTCAACACATCTTCGTTCGTCACTGTTAGCACTTTTGCTATGTCCAAAACGGAGCCAAGCGCCTTATAAGCCAGATCAACGCTGTGCAACTGGCGACGAATCAGATAAAAAATATCTGTTGCACTGGATGCGGAAAGAAATCCTTGAACCCTTTTATTCTCGCACAGATCCAGAACAGCCTTTGAATCCTTAAAAAAGGGTTCCCTCTCTGCCAGTACATCCAGAAAAATATTAGTATCAATCATCAACCGCATATTTAGCAAGCCTCTCTTCTCTCAGCATCTTTGCATCATAGTCATCTGCCAGTTTCCCGGCAAGCATTCCGCTGATAGATTCCACTGCGGAAACATTCGGATTTACCATTTTTGCAACTGTTTTTCCGTTCCGGGTAATAAAAATATCCTCAGAACGCAACATATCAAGATATTTACCAAAATTGGTTTTAAATTCCGTAGCCGTTACGATCATCTGAAAACCTCCCTTGCCTTTTGATATTTATATTATACTCGATTCTTGCAGTTTTATCAATTCATATCGCTCGGTTTTTCGCATATTTTTGTATAAATCGTGCGATTATACTTAAAACATTCTTCTGTCCCTATAACCGCAAAAGATTCCTGCCAGATATATTCACTGCCTTATCGTGTAGATATCATCTACTAGAAATTCTACTCTTTTTTATCTGTATTAATCTTATTATGGGAGCCTTTCGTTAATCTGTGAATTGCACGGAATACAATATCTCCATTTTTTCCCAAAATATCACTTTTTATTGGAATCGTAACAGGATTGCAACCATTCACTCTGATATCCATTTCGGTAAAAGATACAGGTTTCTGTCAGGATTTCACCACTCTGTATAACCGGCCTTCCTACCATACATGATAACAACCGCTTGACAGATTCAGGTTCTCCAGCCATGCCTGCTGCTTTATTTCCGGTGTAATCGGATATGAGATTTCTCTCTCCAGATCATCCTCATGTGAATTTTTAAATAAATAATTTGTTGTCACATCAAAATAAACCTCTACTTTTTTGAACAGGTCCACTCTTTCATTGCTATAACATACAAGCAGAGGTATTAATTCGTAGAAGGTTTCCCTTCTATGAATCAATACCCCTGCAATGCTTCCTCATTCCAAGCAAAGAGCTAGCAACCATATTTTTAATACGAAATGTTGGTGCTTTAATCATTCATCAGATAACGACATTTCTTTTTGTACCATATATAACCGATAGTATAATCCATGATGCCTAAGAAGTTCTTCATGTATGCCTATATCCTCAATTTCATACATCACATATTTCCATTAACTACTTACGGATTGCGCACCTCCGTTTTTGCATCCAATATCCATATACAACGCAAGGGATATTCAGACAATTTTCAGAGCTGCCACCTCAATACCCGAATTCTGCATGAGTGTGTAATCAAAATTTTTCCTCAAAATTTTTGTATTCCATATTTGGAAAAGTTTTTGTACACAAGTGGCAGCAATATAATAGCCAGAATGCCATAAATAGACATGACAAACGGTATTTGTCGAACAACAATAGGTCCTATTTGAAAAATGATCGGTACTTTTGCATACTCTATAATATTCATAAATACGCTTGGCATGATATTAAAAAATGTTTCAAAAACCGGTACAGCACGCCCTATAAACGGCATCATACAATATAAAAAGAAAGGAATACAAATTGCCAAATTTGCCGAATGCATTTTTACAGTTACCAGCATTGTTATCGCCGCTGAAAACAAACTAGCAATATATCCACACAGTAATATTAAAAAGTAATACTCACCATATGTCATACTATAAATGCTATACGGCTGATCTATCTGATAAGGTGTCAAGAACCCACTTGTACCCATAACCCCAAAGGAAACAATTGACAGTATTCCCATTCCAGTCCAATAAACAACTGTTGTCATAACAATACCTGTCAAAAGTTTATTCCTAGTTGCTTTAGATCTCCCGTATTTTGTAGAAAAAAACACAGCTTCGGATTTGGTACGAAATTCATCGGCAAATATGCCCGCAGCCAAAAAACCAATTACAACTGCAAGTATGATTCCATATGTCTGAGCATACATAGCCATTGTATCCCAAGAATCTTTTGCCGCATAATCAAGCGGCATTTCTATCTCTTCGTACTTTCTTTTCAAGAACTCTTGCTGCTTTGAGCTTTTTCCGTAAGACTGAACCATTTTTTGGATATTTTCCTCATACGTTGAATAAAAGTTCTCTAACTCCTCATCAGACAGACGATATAACACATTTTGATCATAACCAGAATCTGGTGTAATAACATAAATTATAAAAGATAAAATATCATCATACGACTGCGCCGTTTTCCCATACTCCGCATCCGGTATATCTTCGGGATAAATTTGTTCTAGGGTTTTCCGGTTCTCTACGACCTCTTTGATTTTTTCTACCGTCAATTTACCTTTCCACTTATTTCTATCAGCAGCAAGCCTACGTCCCGCTGTAATACCGGTATAAAGTTTTCCTTCTGCATCCCGATAACGCATACTACCGACAGCCAGGCAACTAATAATACTAGCAAGAAAAACCATAACGATAAGGATAATTTTATTGATTTTCTTGTGAAAAAACTTTTTTAATTCATATTTCATCATCATAATCTTCACCTGCTTTCTCTCCAAAATATAAAAGAAATGCATCTTCAAGGGTAGCATCCTGCCTTATTGCATTTCTTACAGGTGCTGTTTTAGAAATAATACGCAATTCTGCTCCCTCCGGAATAGTTTTTATATTCCCTACCAGATAATTCTGTAAATACCAATTAACTTCATTCTTTGGAACTACGCACTGGAAAACAGATTCATCCATAGATCGGACCAAATCTTCCGTACTCCCCGTATAAAAGAATTTCCCGCCTTTCATTAAAATGATTTCATTTGCTATAAACTCCACATCTGAAACAATATGTGTTGAAAGTAATACCAGACGGTTTTCTGATAATTCACTTATTAAATTTCGGAAGCGCACTCTTTCGTTTGGATCAAGCCCTGCCGTTGGCTCATCAAGCACTAATATTTTGGGATTATTCAGCATAGCCTGTGCAATTCCCACACGTCTTATCATTCCACCAGATAAAGTCCTCATTCTTCGTTTCTTATATTTAGACAATGCAACTTGCCGTAATAGCTGATCGATTCTCTGTTTTGCGACACTTTGGCGTATCCCTTTAATAGACGCAATATACATCAAATAATCATAAATACTCATATCCGGATAATATCCAAATTCCTGCGGAAGATAACCTAATATTCCTCGGTATGTCTCTCCTAATTCAAAAATATCCTTTCCATTCCATCTAATTTTTCCTTCTGTTGGCCTAATGATAGTACATAACATTCTCATCAGGGTTGTTTTTCCCGCCCCATTGACTCCTAAAAGACCATATACCCCTTTCTTCATAGTATAATTTACGCAATCTACTGCACGAAAAGACGAAAACTCTTTTGACACTTTATCAAATTCTAATCCCATTCGTTCGATCCTCCCAAACCAATTCATAATCTTGCTGCGATTTTCGTACACAAAAGACCAGATATCCAAAGGATATCAGAATCAGAACCAACCAAAGCGGTTCTACAATTGCATAATAGATAACATCATTCGCAACAATCATAGACCATACAATAACAAATGCCATACTTAAACATACTGAAACATATTCCATATCAAACCCTTTTTTACATAACAAGTGGAAGCAAACTCCACTTGAAATATTAAAGGGTATCAGAAAATTGATAGCAATACTGCTTAATGGAATTTGTATGGTAGCAAATACAAGTATAAAAAATACAGTAACCATCATCATATCCACAATCGCAAACAACAATAATCTTGCTGCGCATATCTGTCTTAAAGAATAGTAGGACGCCTTCTCTATTTCAAAGGCTGAAAATCTTCGGTTTTTCCAAATTTCTGGAATAATAAGAATAGAAAATAGTACTGAAAAAGCTCCCATAATCCTCCCTATGCTTTTCATACTTTCCAAATCATTTAATAAAATCCATAATATAAACAATGTTCCGCCTTGTAAAACCCACCACTTTTTCTTTATGAATTTACATTGTTCATATAAGAATTCAAAATAAGAAGAACATATACGTTGCTGGCATATATTTATTTTTTTACATTGACTAACTACATTCTGAACCGCTGGCTCTCTAACATAATGATCTTGTATAAGCTTTTTATAGTTTTTTATTTTTTTCTTATATAATTTCATTTTCACTACTCTCCCAGATATTCTGCCAATAATTTTTTTGCCTTACTTACTCGATACTTTACAAGCGATAGTTTTATATCTAATATTTGAGCAATCTCTTTCTGCTTTAGTCCTTGAAAGAAAAAAAGTATTGCTGTATCTTTAATTTCGTCCGGAAGATATTGTACAGCTTTTTCTATATCCAACCGGATTTCAACTCCCTTCATACTTTCTTCTATTATTTCTGGAAATTGTTCAACCAGAATTTCTTTCTTCTTAATGTAAAAGTTTTTTATTATATTTCCTGCAATTCGGTACAGATAATTTTTAGTTTTTCCATATTCTTTATATGTTTCTAAAGATGCAAAAAAATGTAAAAATGTTTCCTGGGTTAAATCTTCTGCATAATTTCTATCATGGGTGTGCAAAAGGCAATACTGATATATGGATGAATAATATTTTTTTATCAACTGTTCACTGGCATCACTTTTTCCATTTTTTATTTTCTGTAATAATAAGAAATCCGGTTCCGTCCCCGGTTTCATCCATCCCTTCCTCCCTTCATATGTGTTTCTATATAGTATAACAATCAACGGCAATAAAAAGTTAGTCTGGAATCATATTTTTTATTACCATTTAATTATGATTAGCGCCTATTAGGAAAACACACTGTCAAAGGGGTTTGTAGCGGGGGTT
>ERZ773248.1471-NODE-1471-length-18920-cov-4.055818_pt1 | contig 18920 bp, 18 predicted proteins | sample MGYA00580518_ERZ773248 | MGnify/ENA primary metagenome ERZ773248 (study PRJEB29015, sample SAMEA2737762) | human gut metagenome | biome: human gut; feature: human-associated habitat; material: faeces | place: China | collected 2012 ...
TATGCATACCGTCGGCCATATTTTCAATCACGATACTACGCCCAGATAAATCAGTGAACATCCAGTGAAGACCTGCAACTGGAAGCTCATGCTCAAATGGAATATTAGTCAGTACTAAATTTTCTAACGCTTGACGTAACTCATTTAAATCCGCAAAGTTACTAAGTGCCCAGTATACAAAGTCAGATGCGGAGATATTTATTTTTCCATCGATGGCATTTTCATTAAATTTAGCAAAGTGCGTAAAGTTTAATCCACCACCAGCTAATCCTTTTTCATTGACTGCATCAAAAAGAAGTGGGTGATTATCTACAACGATTCCCATTCCAATACACGCATATTTAGAAGCTAATGTTTCACCATTTACGACATTTAGCCAATTGAAATTTCTTGGAATGATATGAACAGATTGTCCGTATGAAGCGGGAACATCTAAATTTCTACCAAAGAAGTGTTTTCCATCTTTAGTAGTTAAACTTAACCCTGTACACATTTTCGAGTCCTCCTAACTAAGCCACTAGAGTGCTAATTAATTACTGTTTTAAGATTTGTCAAAGCTCATTTAATTATTCAAATTAATGTTAATTTATCAAAAAGACATCAAGGCACATTTAGTACTTGATGTCTTTTCACGAAATAGGGGGATTCTTATAACTCAACAAATTTATTTTTCTTCATTCTCAGGCCATTATGTTAAGATTAAGAAAAAAAGTTTTTAATTTTTGAAGATTTTTTGAGGAGAAGTTCGGATAAATAGATGATACGTGTCCAGGGAGGTTTTGAGATGGAATTGGAGAAGGTGATTCAGGTCGTGTTACCGACCGATAAACAGGCGTATGAACAAATTATAAAGCGTTATTATTCATCCATTTATCATTATGTTTATCAGCAGGTGGGGGATGTTGAGGTGAGTAAGGAGTTATGCCAGGATATTTTCTTTGAGGCATATCGTTCGCTTAAGCGTTATAATTCGAAAAAGGCGTCTTTCCAGACGTGGCTTTATAAGATTGCGAATTATCGTTGTATTGATTATTTGCGAAGCAAGGCGTATCAACAGCGCACGTTTGATGGGGAAGATGACTTTATCTGAAAGCTCAGATGATGCCTTAACCAGATTAATTAAAGAAGAGAAAGCACAAAAGATTAATCAGCTGATGCGAACTTGTTTAAAACCAAAGTATGAACGGATTATGAGGTATTATTTTTATGCAGATTTAAGTCCACAGGAAATTGCAATATTAGAAAAAACATCAGTTAAAACAATTTACACGATTATTAAGCGGAGTTTAGAGAAATTAAAGATTGCTATTATATATGGAGCAGATGCTGTTTTTGTTGGTGGTAAGGAATTCTCTTTGCGTTCTCAAGCTTCTAATTTTACATTGGAGGATATAAAAGAAGCAGTTGAATTTGCTTCTCAATATGGGGCACACATTCATGTCACTTGTAATATTATATTACATCAGGATAATTTAGAAGGCATTCAGGATTATTTACAGGCATTGGATGCTATTGGTGTAACGGCTATTATTGTTGCTGATCCATATATTATGAAGATAGCGAAAGATATGCAATTAAGTTTAGAGGTTCATGTTTCAACACAACTATCAACGCTGAATTTAAAAGCAATTGAATTTTATAAGAGCATGGGAATGGACCGCGTTGTACTAGGACGTGAAGTGACATATGATGATTTAAAAACGATTATGGAGTATGCACCTGTTGATGTTGAGTACTTTATTCATGGAGCCATGTGTATTCATTATTCTGGAAGATGTATGTTATCGAATTATCTCAGTCGACGTGATGCAAATCGTGGTGGTTGTTCACAGTCATGTCGCTGGTATTATGATTTATATCAAAATGGGAAGTTGATGAATCAAGAAGGGGATATGCCATTTAGTATGTCCAGTAAAGATATGTCATTAATTGATCATATTGGGGAGTTAATAGAATTAGGTGTCAATTCATTTAAAATAGAAGGTCGTATGAAATCTTTACATTATATAGCAACTGTTGTTTCAACTTATCGAAAACTGATTGATGCTTACTGTGAAAATCCTGATCAGTTTATTCAGGATGGAAGTTATCGTCAAGAATTAATGAAGGCTGCGAATCGAGCTTTGTGCCATGGCTTCTTTTATGATCATCCAAGTAATGAAGAACAGCTCTTTAATTTGCGTGATGAACACCCAACCCAAGAGTTTGTTATGCGTATTCTGGAATATGATAAGCAAAATAAACAAGCGAAAATAGAACAGAGAAATTATTTTAAAGTAGGGGATCATATAGAAATATTCTCACCAAATCATCCAAATCTTTTCTTTACAGTTCAAAAACTTTATAATAAAGATAAAGAGTTGATTGAAGTGGCAAATCATCCTATGGAAATATTATATATTGATGTTGATTTACCATTAGAAGTGAATGATATGGGAAGGAAGGTTTCAAAATGAGAGAACAGGCTGTTATTATAGGTATTGCAGGAGGAAGTGCTTCTGGAAAAACATCAATTGCTCATCAACTTTATGATTGTTTTCAAGGACATCATAAAGTTAAAATTATGAAGCAGGATGATTACTACAAGGATCAATCACATATGGTTTTTGAAGAAAGAACAAAAACCAACTATGATCATCCATTTGCTTTTGATACAGATCTATTAGTAGAACATTTAAAGAAATTAAAAAATAAAGAAACAATTCTTAAACCAACATATGATTATACATTACATACAAGAAGTCATATAACAGAAACAATTGAAGGAAGAGATGTTATCATTCTTGAAGGTATTTTTGTTCTGGCTGAAAAGGCTGTTCGTGATATGTGTGATATTTTGGTATATGTAGATACTGATAGTGATATTCGTTTTATTAGACGTTTAAGAAGAGATATAGAAGAGCGTGGAAGAAGTCTTGATTCTGTTTGTAAACAGTATTTAGAAACAGTAAGACCTATGCATGAACAGTTTATAGAACCTTCTAAAAAGTATGCTCATATTATTGTTCCAGAGGGTGGAAGTAATATTGTTGCTGTCGATTTATTGATAACAAAAATCAAAAGTATCGTTGATTAATGCTAGTATTTTTGATATTTTTATGATATAGTATAGTTCGCGAGGTGGATAATTATGGATCATGATGCAGTATTATTAACCCAAAGTGGGGTTGAAAAGTTAAAAAAAGAAAGAGAACAATTAATTAATATTGAAAGACCAAAGGTGATTGAAGAATTACAATTAGCACGTTCACAAGGTGACTTGTCTGAAAATGCTGATTATGATTCTGCAAGAGATAAACAGGCACATATTGAATCAAGAATTAAAGAAATTGATCAAATGTTATTGCATGTACAAATTATTGATGAATCACAAATGGATAGTGCTGTTGCAAAACCTGGAGCAACTGTAACAATCTTAGATTTATCTGAAGAAGGTGCAGAGCCAGAATCTTTTACAATTGTTGGTACATTTGAAACAGATCCTCTTAATGGAAAAATCTCAAATGAATCACCACTTGCTAAAGCTATTCTGGAACATGGAGTCAATGAAATTGTTTCTGTTGGGGTTGCTGAACCTTATGAAGTTAAAATTTTAAAGATTGAATATATTTCTTAATCAAGGTGATGGCAACATCATCTTTTCTTTTTGGGGGTTATAAAATGAAAAAACAAATGTCAGATACTATTCGTGTTGGCTTATTATTAGCAATTGTTGGAGGCTATTTAGATGCCTATACTTATGTGTGCAGAGGACAAGTTTTTGCGAATGCACAGACCGGAAATATGGTTTTGTTTGGAATTAAAATAATGGAAGGACACATTATACAAGCTTTATATTATGCTTTGCCAATCTTGGCATTTTTTATAGGAATAGTTATTGCTGAAATGATTAAGCATCATTTTTTTGAACATCCTAAAATTCATTGGCGGCAGATAGTTTTAATAATAGAAGCAATTGTGATATTGATAGTTGCATTTTTACCAAAAGATTTCAATATGTTTTGCAATATAATGATATCTTTTATTTGTTCTTTACAGGTAGAGAGTTTTAGGAAATTTAATGGAAATCCTTATGCTTCAACTATGTGTACTGGTAATCTAAGAAGTGCTACAGAACATCTTTATCAATATTTTCAAACGCATAATAAAAAGACTCTATTGAAGAGTCTTCAGTACTTTATTGTTATTTTCTTTTTTATCATTGGAGCCTGTTTAGGAACTCTTCTTACAAATTCACTTTCCTACATGGCAGCCATCATACCTGCTTTTTTATTACTAAGTGTAATCGTTTTTATGTTTTATGAACAAGTTGGTTAATAACTTGTTTTTTTATGCATTCAAACGGCGATCTCTTAATTCCTTATAAAGTCCAATTACCATAAATAAAATAGATTTCATTAACAAATGAATATAATTTAAGTTCCCTAAATGAATCAATAAACTTACTAAAAAATAAACTAAACTTAAGCATAAACAATGAGAAATTCTCTTCTGATTGATTTGTGATGTAAAGTATAGGGCTGAGAGTAATAAGAATGCATAAGAAAGAATCTGAATAATGATTTCAAGAACAGTTGCATTTATTTGCATGAAATAAGATAAAATGGCTAGAATAAGAGAGATAAGTGTAAAGGGAATAAGAAATAATAATAAAGTATTGATATAGATACGTATTGTTTTTTTCATGGTTTCCTCCTTGTATATTATATGAAGGGAAGGCTATTTTATGAAATATGTAGAAATATTTATTGAGTGTTTTGGAACTTATTTTTATTTAATATTATTATTAAGATTTTTAGGAAAGAAAGAAATGAGTAAATTAAGTGTATCTGACTTAATTGTTTTCCTATTAATTAGTGAGTTAATGACAATATCTATTGGTGATGATAATATTGGATTCTTAGAAGGGGCTTTAGCTTCAGCAGTTATTGTTATTATTGATAAGTTATGTTCTTATTTTGCATTAAGGTATAAGCCTGTCAAAAAAATATTAGAAGGACATCCAACTTATATTGTTTATCAAGGACAATTAAATCAATATAAGATGAAAGCATTGAACTATTCTATTGATGATCTTTGTCATCATTTAAGACAAGAAGGGGTAGGATCTTTATCTGAAGTAGAATTTGCTGTATTAGAAACAGATGGAAATTTATCAGTTATTACAAAGCAGCAAAGTCAAGTGATGATGCCCGATGTTTTAATCAGTGATGGTGAAATTAATTATGAGATTCTAGAAACAATGGGTAAGGATGAAACATGGTTATTAGATTCACTTCATGCTGTGGGTATCAAAAATTATAAAGATATATTTTATTGTGTTATGGAAAATAATGGACTGTTTTATATTAAAAAATAGTCCATTTTTAAATGAGATAAAAAAAGTTACAGAGAAGACATACAAATCTTCAGTGTAACTTTTTAACCTAATAGCATTCTATCATTAACAAACTCTTCACCAATTGCTTCTTCAAACTTCTTTAAGAGATCAGCAACCTCTAAGTTTTTCTTCTCTTCACCTTTCACATCATAAATAATATGACCATCATACATCATAATTAATCGATTCCCAATATCAATTGCATCTTTCATATTATGTGTGACCATTAAAGTTGTTAAGTTTTGTTCTGTAACAATTTTATTTGTAATAGCTAATACTTTAGCACTTGTAGCTGGATCCAAGGCAGCAGTGTGTTCATCTAACAAGAGAAGTTTAGGCTGATTAAGAGTAGCCATAAGAAGTGTTAATGCCTGTCTTTGCCCACCTGATAATAAGCCAACTTTGCTTGTGAGACGTTCTTCAAGTCCTAATCCAAGAGATTTTACTGCCTCAAAGTATTTTTCCTTTTCACTTTTTGTAACACCCCATTTTAATGTTCGTCTTTGTCCTCGACGGGCAGCCATTGCTAAGTTTTCAATAATCTGCATATCAGCAGCAGTTCCCATCATAGGATCCTGAAAGACACGACCAATTGATTTCGCACGTTCAAACTCAGCATCAAGTGAAATATCTTTACCATCTAGTGTGATAATTCCACAATCAATAGGATAAACACCTGCAATCATATTGAGCATGGTACTCTTACCTGCACCATTTCCACCAATGACAGTAACAAAGTCGCCTTCATCTAGAATCAAATCTATTTGTTTAAGGACACATTTTTCATTTGGAGTCCCAACATTGAATGATTTTGTGACTTTCTCCAATTTAAGCATTGTTGTTGAACTCCTTTCCAGTGAGTTTTTTGTACATTGATACACGTTTTCTTCTATCAAGTATAACTGGGACCGTTAATGCAATAGCAACAATTAAAGCAGTTAAGAGTTTTAAATCATCAGTATTCAATCCCATTTGTAATACGATTGCGACAATAATACGATATATAATTGAACCTACGACAATAGAGACCAAACGCAATTTAAAGCCTGCCTTTTTTCCAAATACAACTTCACCTATGACAATAGATGCAAGGCCAATGACAATAGCACCAGTCCCCATCTTAACATCAGCGACACTTTGCTGTTGAGTGACAAGTGCGCCACTCATGGCAACCAATCCATTACTTAACATTAACCCAAACAATTTTGTCGTATCAGTGTTAACACCACTTGCTCTCACCATATTTTCATTATTACCAGTTGCTCTTAAGCAAGAGCCAAATTCAGTTCCTAAGAACCAGTAGATTCCTAAAACAACCAGTCCACTACAAATAAGACCGATAATAATAGTAATCCAATTTGGAGTCATATTTATAAATTGAGCAAAATCTTTAAATAAAGTAGATGATTGCATTAATGGGATATTACTTTTACCCATAATTCTTAAATTAATTGAATAAAGGGCAAGTTGAGTTAAAATTCCAGCAAGAATAGCAGGCATTTTACATTTGGTATGCAAAAATCCAGTAATAAATCCAGCAGCAAAACCAGATAAAGTTGCTAATAGAATAGCAAGTAGTGGATGAATACCATTAATAATAGAAATTGCACAAACAGCACCACCAGTTGCGAAGCTGCCATCAACTGATAAATCAGCAATATCTAAGACACGAAATGTCAAATAAATACCCAGTGCCATAATCCCCCAAAGAATCCCTTGGCCAATAGCACCTTGTAACGATAATAATATACTCATTATATACACCTATTTTCCAATAAGAGTTGCATCCAAATCAGATGGTATCTCAATACCTAATTGCTTAGCAACTTTTTCATTAATAAAATATTTACAATCTTTTGCTTCAATGAATGAAACAGCTGTATCTTCAGGTTTAGCTTCACCTTTTAAAATAGCAAGAGCCTGTTTAGCAGCATTTTGTCCAACTGTGTAATAATCTAAACTTAATGTTGCAAGTCCGCCATTTAAGCACATATTTTCTTCACCAACAATACATGGAATCTTATTAATATTCGTTATTTGTGCAACAGTTGCCATATTGGTAGCCAATAAATTATCTGTAGGAATATAAATAGCATCGTATTTACCAATCATTGATTCAGTCACTTGTTGAATAGCACTAGAATCATTTGGAACAGTGACAATAGAAGTTTCTAAACCAATGTCTTTAGCAGCTTTTTCAGCAATTTGACCTTGATAAATTGAATTTGCTTCATCACTACAATAGAAGATAGCAATCTTTTTTGCATTTGGGACGAGTTTCTTTAATAAATCCATTTGTTCTTTAACAGGATTCATATCACTAGCACCAGTGACATTTGTTTGTGGTTTATCATTAGACTTAACAACTCCAGCTTCTTCAAAATTTGTAACAGCAGCTCCAATAACAGGTATAGTATTGGTTTTATTTGCAGCAGCCTGAAGAGCATCAGTTGCAATTGCATAAATTAAATCATCACCATCATTAACAAACTTCTCTGCAATTGTTTGACAGTTTGATGGGTCACCACTGGCATTTTGAAAATCAATCTGACTTTCTTTTATTCCAGCTTCAATTAAAGTGTCTTTAAATCCTTCATAGGCTTTGTCTAGTGCAGGATGTTGAGCCAATTGAAGGGCTCCTATTTTTACATCAGATAATGATTTTGTTTGATTACTTTGTTCATCATTGGAACCACATCCAGTTAATAATAATCCCAAAGCAAGCATACATACAGCTAATTTTTTCATGTTATTTCCTCCCCATTTTCTTTTATAAAAACAAAAAAACTCACCAATAGAGGGCGAGTTATCGCGGTACCACCTCAGTTTATTATTTCTTCACAGAAATAACCTTAGTTAGTTAAAAACCATTCATAGTAACGTTATGATTCCGATTACTCCTTATCAAAGTAATAACTCCGTGGTGAATTCAAAATCTTCCATCGTATGGTTTGCACCAGCCACCATATCTCTATTGTCGCAAAGATTTTTACTCTGTCACATCAATGTTTTTGTTTTTATAAATGTATATGTCCTATGATAAATGACTATACAAGCTTTGTCAATAAAAATATCATTCAATATCTAAAAAATAAATTCTATAATTAGGAAAATACAAATTTATAAAAATATGTTTATAAAAATCATAAAAGAAGAGTGTAAACTCTTCTTTAAGATAACATAATATCCAAAACCATCATCACTAAAAAACCACACATACAGGAAATTGCGCCAATATCTATCTGATTCTTGCATGATGCTTCAGGTATCATATCTTCAACACAGACAAATAACATGGCACCAGCTGCAAAACTAAGTGCAAAGGGTAGGATATTATTAATTGTTGTTGCAAAGATGTAGCCAAGTATTGCTGAAGGAATTTCAATAATTCCAGAAAACTGACCATACATCATAGCAACAAATTTACTTTTTCCATACTGATGCATAGGCAGGGAAATAGCAGTTCCTTCTGGAAAGTTTTGAATACCTATTCCTATTGATAGAATTAATGCTGGTACAATATCATGCTGTGCACATGCAAAAGCCACCCCTACGGCTAAACCTTCAGGAATATTATGCAATGTCATTGCTAACATTAATAACTGATTTTGTGATAATTTGGCTTTGACACCTTCACGTTCATGTGACATCATATGTTCATGAGGAAGCAATTTATCACATAGTGTCAAGAAAAGAACTCCGCAGAAGAATCCAGCAGGAATAATTAATAAATACCATTTACTTAAACCTTCTAGCAAATCCATAGCAGGAAGAATCAATGAAAAAAAAGACGCTGCAATCATAATTCCAGCACTACTACCTAGAGCGATAGAGACAAGATGTTTATTTTCTTTATTTGTAACATAGACAAGGCTGGCACCTAAAAAGGTAGATAGCCAGTTGAAGATAATTGCTCCAATAAAGATCAGTACAGGCATCTCTTCGAGTAATGATAACATATTTTCACCTCTTTATACATTATGCATAAAGAGGTGTGGGTGTTACTTTTTACTATGAGCCATAACAATAATATCTTGATCTAACAATTGTACATCGCCAGTAGGAATCAATGTTTGATCTTGTCTTTTAATTAAAATAATCAGAGCATGGTGTAACTCTAAATCTTTTAAATAACAGTTTAACCAATCATGGCTTTCATCAATAACTGTTTCAGTTAATGTCATATGATCATCAGTTTGTGACTCAAATGCACTTAAAATCAATTCATCATCTTTTTCAATACGACGTTCACCTTTAGGAATTGTCTTGATATCATTGCGTTTAATCATAACAATACGGGTTTGAGGAGGCAAGATAATATCTTTGATGTATTGATGAATCCATGGATGATTATCTGTCATCTTGAGATTGATAAATTGAATATTTGTTTCTTCACTATAGTCTGTGAAAGTTTTTAATACATTATCTTTTTCATCAATCATAGAAAGATATTTTGCTAGATAGGGCAGAAGTGTTCCTTGGATTGCAATAGATAAAAGAACAATACAAAATACAATATGAAAAATATCATTTTTGGTATAGGCTGAAGAGACGGTTACCATAATCGCAAAAACAATAGATGTTGCTCCCCTTAATCCAGCAAAGCTAACAAGCAGAATCTGCTGAAACGGTCTATGAAAGATTTTCATAATCACCCAAACAGCAGCAGGTCTTGCTAAAAAAGTAATAAACAAGGCAATCCAAAGAGCATCACCTAGCAGTGAAGGAATCTGAGAAGGGAAAGCGAGGAGACCTAATAGGAAAAAAAGAAACATTTGAAACAAGTCTACAATACCATCAAAAAAATGTACAAGTCCCTTCTTATCTTCGATTTCAATATTTCCTAACACAATTCCAACAATGTAAGCACTAATATATCCATTACCATTAAAATAAGATGGTAGAGCATAAGAGAGAATAGCAATAGCAACCATAATAAGAGTGGTCATTCCAGATAATTCAGATTGAAAATGTTCAAATATCTTTACTGAGATATAAGCTATAACAGCACCAAAAATCAATCCAAATACAATTTGAGAAAAAGCAATTGAGAAAATATCCTGAATACTCATATTTTGTGACATTAAAGATAAAATAATAACCGTCAAAGTATAAGCCCAAGGGTCATTACTCCCGCTTTCTAATTCTAGTAAAGATGCACTTTTGTATTTGAGGTTTAACTGCTTGCTACGTAAAATAGAAAAGACACTTGCTGCATCTGTTGAAGATAAAACAGAACCAATTAATAAACTTTCTAACCATTCAAAATGTAATACATAATAACAGAATAATCCTGTTGTTATAGCAGTTAATATAACCCCCAAAGAGGATAAGACAATAGAGACAGAAGCGACTTTCTTTGCTTGTTTCCAATTGGTTGTAAAACCTCCATAAAAGATAATAAATATTAATGCTACACTGCATAGATTTTCAGTAAAGTGGAAATCTTCAAAAGGAATTTTAAATAAACCATCACTCCCAAAAATCATTCCTAATAAAATAAAGAAAAATAAGACTGGAATACCAAATTTATTTGAAAGTTGACTACATAACATACATATAATAATAACAATGGCGCCAATTAATAAAATTGAATTCATGACATCACCTACCTTATAGAAATTATAACACAATCATTTTTGTAAAAAAATCGAACAATGAAAAAAGCCATGAAAACATGGCTTAATAATGAATATCTTCATATAATGTCTTTAATAAAATAGCTTTTGTTGTTGGAACTTGTTTTTTGACATCATATGTTTTCATAATACTATATTCAACAACATCTCTTTTTTCAACAATTTCATCATAAATATAGTCAGCCTGTCTAAAGAATAAGTTATCTTCATCTTCTTGATAAATGCTTCCAAATTCCTTATCCTTATTGTAATAAACGACTTTGCCTTCATAACGCTCAATATATGCATCTAAATGCTCCATCAATTGATTATAGAAACGGTCATAAATAGTACTGCTATCCAATTCTTTATATTCATCAGCAATTGTGCAATCTGTTACATCTTGTCCAAGTTCGATTTTTATTTTATAAATTAAAGCATTTGCTAAAGCAGCAACTTCTGGATTTTTACCATCTTTGACAATATCGAAAACTTTTTCATATAAAGAAAGTTGTTTTGGACTATATCCAGCTGTAAAGAATTTATAAATTAAATTTGTATAAGCTTCTTTTTCCTTGCCAGTATTCATGTAGAGTTGATATAAAACTTCAAATGAATCAACATTAGGAATTTTATTACCTAAAGAAATAAATTCATTTTCAGCTTCTTCATATCTTTCTAATTGAACTAAAGAAGATGCTCTATAATATTTGACCCAATTTAAATTGTTATAATGCCATTTGATTGGTTGTGTATAAGCCATGTTTGCAATTTCAACACAGTCTTTATAATCACCTAATTCATATAAGCATCTTACTTTAATACGATACCATTTCTCTCTTTTAGATTCATATTCTTTTCCAGCTTTATTGATAAAAGGTTCTACACTTAATGTTTTCACATCAAGTTTATCTAAAAGATCAGATAGCTTTTTATAGTCAACTGGTTGTTTGTTCATAACATATTTCATTGCTTTGTTGATAGTTGCTTCTAATGGAGAATATTTCTCTTGCTTACATAAAGAAGCAATTTCATCAACCATAGAGAAAAATAATTCTTCTTTTTCTTTGATTTGAGTTTCATCAACATTAATGAATTTATTATAAAGTGCATAACCATAGTGATTAATATAACCAGTTAATCCTTCACCAACTTGTAAAAAAGTTCTACCTGCCTCAATAGCTTCATCATTGCGTCCTTGATTTTTTAATTCCTTAACATAATCCATAGCTTGAAAATCATTAAAAGAGCTAGGATCTTCTTCAAAACGTTTGTCATAAATACTTAAGTCCTTTGGTTCACGTTTTTCCACGATTCATCACCTCGAGTAATATTATATCAAGAACAAGAGGTCTTGTGAAGAAAAAAAGGTAAGTTTTGAAAACGCTATACCTAGAAACTTTATCTTATGATAACTGATTACGATATTCTTGAGGAGTATAACCACTATATTCTTGAAATCTCTTATAAAATGAGGTTAAGTTATTGATTCCTACTTCTTGAGCAATTTCGTAAATAGGTAATTCATGATTATGTAAAAGTATCATTGCTTTTTTCATACGTTCTTCATTCACAAGTTGCTTAAATGTTTTTCCAGCAAATTTTTTAATAAGTTTGCTGGTATATGATGGATCATAACCAAAATGCTGACACATCTGACTCAAATTACCATCCTGATAGTGAAGATGAATATAGTTAATAATTTCATCTAAAAGTTGTTGATTCTTAAAAAGTTGAACTGATAGATTTGTATTATACTGAAATTTTCTGACAAGATGAGTGATTAAAATCATGATATAATTATCAATAATATCATCAGAACACATATGAGGGTCAAAATGTTCACAAAGAATATTTTGGATGCAATTATGGACCAGATAATCTTTTTTTGTGTAGAAATGAAGATAATGATTGTGTGTACGTTGATTGTTCATGAGTTCTATCATAAATTGTGAAGTCAATTGATCATGAGGAAGATGATTAATAAATTTCTTTGGAAAATAGTTTTCATTTAAAATGATGTTAATGCCAAGATCATTTTCAGATGTTGGATAAACACTATGAGGGACATGTTTATCCAAGATAATGATATCACCTTGATGTAATGTGACAGTATCATTCTCCACTCTCATTTTTAAACTTCCTGAATAGACATATGTTATGACAATATAGTGAAATATATGCATTGGAACTTTACCATTTACTCTTTGATGAAGTGATATAATATGATTTCTCTTTTTAAATTCTCTATCATGATGAAAAATAAATAAAAAGTCATCTTGAAAAGGAACTTTTTCAAATTTTTGTTCAAAATGCTTAAATAAGTTTTCATCTGATGAATATGAATAAGACAATGCACTTTTTAATAAAATATCTAATTCTTTATAATTCATAAAAGAACCTCCTTATGTTTATTATACATAAAAAGTCGAATTTTGATAGTCACGAAATCAAAATATGACATTGTGTAAGCGTTTATCTAACTCTATAATAAGAGTGTAATTTACGAAAAGGCCAATTCAGTTACATAAAAAAGTGTAAATAAAGAAAAGAATGAAAGGGGAAACACTTTTATGAAAAATAAAAACTCGTTTTTTGATACTCTATCTCAAGTTCTTGGAAAAGTATCAGTCAAATTAAGTGGAAACATTTATATTAATGCAATTAAAGATGGTATGTTGGCATATATGCCATTTGCGTTTATTGCATCTATCTTCTTGATTATTGCTTTTTTCCCAGTGCCAGCATTTACAGATTTTATAACCAATATAACAGGTTTAGAAACAGCTGTTTGGCAAGGAAAATTGGCTTTAGTGAATGATGCCAGTTTAGGGATTGGAGGTTTATTGGTTTTATTATCTATTTCTAGATCTTTAGCTGATAAATTAAAGATAAATGGAATGCAAGTTTCATTGACTGCTGTTGTGGCATTTATGTTATTGGTTCCATTTGGAAGTCAAGAAGGTCTCAAGTTTATTGATGTGACTTACTTAGGGGCACAAACAATCTTTTTATCAATTTTAATTTCTATTGTGACTGCTAAAGTTTATCAATTTATTGATAACAAAGGGATTAAGATTAAAATGCCAGCAGCTGTTCCACCAGCCGTTTCAGCACCATTTGAATCTATTATTCCATCATTTGTTGTGATTACAATATTCTGGGTTTTAAGATTAGTGATTGATGCTTTTGGTGGTGGGAGTGCTTTAGCTATCTTCAATACTGTCTTGGGTATACCATTGCAGGCAGTAGGAGGATCACTTCCAGGTGTCATTATTGTGAAGATGTTCTCACAATTATTATGGTTCTTTGGTATTCACGGAGATTCTATTGTCAATGGTGTGATGACACCAATCTTCCAGGTTTTACAAGATGCGAATAAAACAGTGTCAATGGCTGGCGGTGTTCCTACAAATATTATTTGTCAAAGTTTCTGGGATAGTTTTGCCAGTATTGGAATTATTGGATCTATTATTGCGATTGTTCTTATTGCTAAGAGTAAGCGTTATAAAGAGATGAAGAAAATTGCTGGCGTCCCATATATCTTTAATGTTGGTGAACCAACACTCTTTGGGATTCCATTGATGATGAATGTGATATATTTTATTCCATTTATTTTAAGTAATGTTGCATCTATCGTGATTTCATATATCGCTTTTGCATTAAATTTAGTGCCCGTTTGTACAGGTCTAGCTCAAGTTCCATGGACAACACCACTTATAATCAGTGGATATTTAACAACGGGAAGTATTGCTGGTTCCATTTTACAAATTGTTTGTTTGGTTGCGGTGGTGTTGATTTGGCTACCATTTGTAAGAGTGGCAGATCATCAGTTGGTTAAAGAAGAAGCAGAATTAGAACTACAATATCAAACTAAGGAAGCAGACAAAGAAGTTGAATAAACTTCTTTATTCTATATTTCTTTGATGAAAGTGTGAAAGAGATGAAAGAAAATTATCAATTTAAGGGAAACTGGATGAAAGGATCAGATAGAGATTATGGAAAAGATGATTCTTTATATTATCAAGATAAACGTAACATCATTGTCTTTAATGAATTTTTAATAAATAGTATAGAAAAAACATATCTTTATATAGCGACATTGGGCTATTCTATTATTACTATTAATAATCAAAGAATAACAGAAGATGAATTGAATCTTGTTTGGACGCAGTTTCAAAAATGTGTTTATTATGATGTTTATGATGTTACACAATACTTACATGTAGGAAACAATGAAATTTCTATTGAATTAGGGAATGGGATGTATAATCCTTCACCTTTAAAATTATTTGGAAAATATAATCTAAGAGAACGTTTAAAAGAAGTGGGGGAACCACGTGTTATATGTGATCTTATTACAAATGAGGATGTCATATTATCAACTGATGCTTCGTGGAAGATGAAAGAGGGACAGTTCTTGTTTAATAATCTTTATTTGGGAGAAAAGATAGATTTACATAAACTTGATTCAGAAATAAAACCTGTCTTTGTAGATGGAACAAAAAGACATATGCAATTGAATACAATACCACCAATTAGAAAAAAGCAAACTGTTCAACCTAAACAATATATATCAACAAATGAAGGACTTGTTGTTGATTTTGGTGAAATGATTTCAGGATTTATTGATATAGAATTTTATGCTCAGGATCATACACATGTTATTCTTCAATATAGTGAAAAATTTGAAAATAATCAAATGGATTATCATACTTGTTTAGCAGGAAGTGTTGGTGAACAGATTCAGGATATAACCGTTCCTGGTGGACTAGGGGCACCTGTTATGGCTATTCAAAAAGATGAAATCATTGCATGTGCTGGAAAGAATAGTTATACCAATACTTTCACATATCATTCTTTTCGATATGTCCTTATTCAAGGAATTGGTCAAGAGGATATAGACACTCTATCAGCAATTTATGTGCATACTGACTTAAAGCAAATAGGAACAATAGGAACAGATAATGCAGTTTTGAATGAACTTTATGATGTAGCCTTGCGTACCAAACTGAATAATGTGCATGGTATATTCGAAGACTGTGCCCGTGAGAGATTAGGATATGGTGGAGATATGGTTGCTTTAGCAACTTCAAATCTCTATACATTTGATTTAGAAGAATTATATAAGAAAATTATCAGAGATTTTCGTTATGAACAAACAAAAAATGGTGGTATTCCAGAAACTGCTCCTTATATGGGGATTCAATCCAATGGGACAGGAGAAGGTGAGGGACCACTCTTGTGGCAACTTGTTTATCCTTATTTAACATATAAGCATTATCAGTATTATGGAGATATAAAGGTATTGGAAGAAGAGTATCCATATCTTTATAAACAAATGCAATATCTTCTTAACTATGATTTAGATAAGTTGGTTCACTGTTGTTTAGGAGATCATGGAAGTATGTTAATTGCTGGTCAATTTAGAAAACCAACGCCTGATAAATTATTTTTAGGCTATTGTACACTATTATTGTTCTTGAAATATAACATTTTGACAGCACAAATAATCAATGAGGATATGTCTCAGTATCAGAAGAAATATGATGAACTTAAATTGCATATTATTCATCAGTTCCAAAATAAAGATGGGACTTTTGGAGAAGGAACACAGACTGGATTCGCATTTGCAATTGCATTACAATTAACTTCACCAGAATTATTGTGCCAAAAGTTGGTGGAAAAGATAGAACAAGATCAAGGTATTTTCAATTCAGGTATTTTTGGTATGGCTTTAACTTATGAAGTTTTAAATTCTTATGGCTATAATGAAATCATTGAAAGATGGTTATTACAGGAAAGTAATGTCGGATATCTTGCTATGTTAAAGAATGGCAATAGAGCTTTAGCTGAATTATTTGTAGGTGAACAATTATCTTTAAATCATGCGATGTTTTCAAGTTATACACAATGGTATTATCAAGGATTAGCAGGTATTCAAATCTGTGAAGATGCTGTTGGATTTGATAAAATCAAATTATCACCATATTTTTCAAAACAGATAAATCATTTTGAATGCACAATAGAGACAAATCAGGGGATGATAACTTCATCATGGCAAAGAAATCAAGATGAAATTGTATGGAAGATAGAAGTTCCTAGAACAATACAATATCAAATTAAATTTAATCAAGACTATCAGATAGTCAATCAGAATAATCAAATGATTATTCATATAAGAAAATTATGAAAGTGAAAGAAAATGAATAAATAAAAGATAAAACAAATTAGTTATAGTTGTAGTTCTCATAAATTTGGTTGTTTTTCGAGAGAAGATGTATGTTGTATTGCATGGCAAAGTGTCTGATCCAGAGGGGCAGATATAACATATGGTGCTCATGATATTTGGAACTGGCATAAAAAAGGAGAAATATTTTGTGTTTCTTATCCTGTAGAAGAAGCATTCACTTTTGAAGGAGCCAATGATTTGTCATATTTAAAAGAACGCGTTCTTGATTATCAAATTTATCTATTAAAATCAGTAGACATAGAATTAAAGAATACGTCCCTTATTCGTATTTCAAAAAAAGAAGAAGATTATTTTATCTATCTTCCTTACAATACTGCTTTAAATATCCATGATTTAAACATTTGTCTTGATGATTATGATATAATTTCAATAGATCTAGAAAAACATCATATACAGACACTTAAACACCAAGATTTTATTATTGATATGTAACATGGACAAAGAGATGTATTCTATATTTTAAAAGAAAAGATTTAACTTGTTAAACTGGAGGAGGGGTCTAATGATACCAATGCATATACTTGAACAATTGGTTTGTTTTACACAAGAAGAAATGGATTTTTTGCAAGGAAAAGAAAAAATTGATAAAAGTATTTTTTCTCATGAAACATCAAATGTGATTGACTATCATTATCTTCTTGAAGATCATCAAATGTTTTCAGTGAGGAAGCATGCGAGATTTTGTCAGTATCCTAAACATCGTCATAATTATATTGAATTGATGTATGTATATAGTGGGAAGATGACACATTATATCAATGAAAGGGATATTACCATCAAAACAGGACAACTCCTTTTATTAAATCAGAATATAGAACATTCTATAGACTATTGTGATGAAAATGATATTATCTTCAACTTTATCATCAGACCAGAATTTTTACGTTTTTTATCTACTATGGTAGAAGATGACAATGCTGTTTCAAAATTTATTTTTGATACTCTTTATTCATATGATAACGAGGGTGAATATCTTGTTTTTAAAGTTCAGGATAATCAAAAAGTGACATCTTATATTGAATCAATCATTATGAACTTGTACGAGCCTCAATTATATAATGATATAGAACTCAAACTATTGGTTGGGATTTTATTAACAGAACTTATGAATCATCCTGAAAATATCGAAAGTTATACTGGAGATAGTTATGAAAAAATATTAAGTAGTACAATCTTGAAGTATATTGTGACAAACTTTCAGAATGGAAGTCTTAATGAGCTCTCTGAAATCATTCATCAGCCTAATTATAAAATATGCAAAATTATCAAAAAACAAACTGGTCAAACATTTACGGAGTTATTGCAACATGAAAAATTAAAAACTGCTGAGAAATTACTGATAACAACAACGCTAACTATGCAGGAGATCATTCAAGAAGTTGGATATGAAAATATATCTTATTTCTATCGATTATTTAAAAAGGAATATAAAACGACTCCACAGGTCTATCGAGAAAAATCTAAAATAAATTAGATTTTTTTCTTTTTTAGAAGAAAAATGGAAAAATTTTGCGTATATATATAGTAGGAGGAATTATTTTGAGAATGCTTATTGCAAATATAACTTTAACTATGCTAAAATAGACTTGAAAATCATTGCTTTATCTCAACTATAAAAAGTCATTCGGTAAAATGTCAAGAAAATAAATAAAATCTTTTTTAGATAAAT
>ERZ773248.1474-NODE-1474-length-18865-cov-3.190112_pt1 | contig 18865 bp, 10 predicted proteins | sample MGYA00580518_ERZ773248 | MGnify/ENA primary metagenome ERZ773248 (study PRJEB29015, sample SAMEA2737762) | human gut metagenome | biome: human gut; feature: human-associated habitat; material: faeces | place: China | collected 2012 ...
GTAACTCCTGACTTCGAATTCATTCAGCATCATAATCCCCATCATTTTATCGTCCTATAAAGATAAGAAATAATTACTGATATTCAAAACATAATGACATCTATATTCTGCCTTTTCCTACCCGTTTCCGCACCGATCTTCGCCGATACTCCCCAAACCGTATTTCTGCCTGTTGCGAGGCCCTACCTTCGTGTTGTCATCGATAATGAAAACAGATAAATATCCTCGAAAACAAACAGCAAAACAGTGTCGAACAAAATTCAAACAGGCTCTAAATCAACACTGAAAAAAGTCATTCTTCCAGATTCTTTTTCCGGAGCAGTGCTTCCAGAAAATAATAATCAGCATAAACGATCGGAACATCGATCTCCGTTCCTGCCGGTTTATGCCCGGTGCTTGAATGCAACAAAAAACCATGCATCTGATTCAAGGGAACCCTATATGATTCCGTCAGATTTTCCATAATGGTATCAGCCCATTTTTTATATTGTCCACCCTTATCCGAATAAGCCGACAATTCATATAAAGCAGATGCAGTTATCGTAGCAGCCGACACATCCCGGGGAGAGGCTGGGATCTCCGGGTCATTATAGTCCCAATAAGGGATCAGATCCGACGGAAGATTGGGATGATGAAAGATAAAAGAAGCGATTTGTTCAGCCTGATTCAAATATCTCCTGTCTCCAGTCTCCCGAAAACACATCGTATAGCCATATAAACCCCATGCCTGTCCACGCGCCCAAGCAGACTCATGAGCATATCCCTGATGGGTATGTTTGTTTCGGACATTACCTGTTATCGTATCGTAATCAATCACATGATAAGAACTATAATCTTTCCTGAAATGATTCTTCATCGTATTATCGGCATGAGTCACCGCAATTTTGTAGAATGTAGAATCACCCGATGCTTTGGTTGCCCAAAACAGAAATTCAAGGTTCATCATATTATCTATAATAACCGGATATTGCCATTTATCTCCATTATGATCCCAGGAACGAATACAACCGACCACCGGGTTAAAACGAGAGGCCAAAGAGTTTGCCCCCTCCAGCAATACCTGTTTATATTTATCCGATTGCTCCATACGGTATCCGTTGCCATAACTACAATAGAGCATAAAACCCAAATCATGAGTACCCTTATATGATTTTAAAGGCTCCAACAATTCAGTTTGAAACTCCGCCTTTTTTTTCCAAAAATCATCTTTTGTATATTCATACATATACCAAAGTTCACCAGGGAAAAAGCCACTACACCAGTCCCTGGCACGAACCAATCGCAAGGAGCCGTCAGACTGGATATTACGTGGAGATGGTAGTTCTTCCGGCGTCTTACCCAGAGAAATCCGGACATTTTCCGTTTCTGTCAGTGCATAACGCAATTGCTGGTCTGCAAAAGCAAAATCCTGACTGACCAAATCACCCGCTCTTTCTCCTGTACAGGAAAGAGCCATTAAACCTACACAGATAAAAGAAAATGCTTTTTTCATCTTCATAATACCGATTTATATGTAACATTTTTATTTTCTCCCGGTAAAAGGAATACTCTAATACTTTGTTTGGCAGATAATTCCAAATCCGTATCAAATCCGATAATTGAAATACCCGGATTCGGCGAATCATAGCTAAATTCAGATTGGGCAGGTGAAATATGCCAACGAACTTTTTTAGGACCTTCGACCTTTATATACAACTTCTTGCCATCTTTTTCCAATAACATGACATTATCAGCTACAATCTTAGCCGAAGCCGGAGTTACCATCGTCCACGTCATCATCGTAAAACGCTTGGTTGCCTCAATCACATCTTCCACCACCACATACTCTTTATCGACTAAGGAAACAGCCCGTTTTGCACTTTTTACCTGATCCTTATACACCGGGGTCAGATCAGAAATAACATACATATTATTTTCCTGATCCGAATAACCATCAATCTGAGCTTTGCCCTTTACATCCTGGTATTTATGATTAAATGATAATGTGTTATGGGCAAAATTATTATAACGGTAAACATCCCAACGTTGAGAATTCTGGCGCGAATTCCACAGATCAACCCCTCTCGTCTCCAATCTGTTGTATTCTTCTCCTCCCATATCCATTCCCCAAAGGACACCATCCGCTTCCAATAAAAAACTACCGACATCCATATGTCCGTGATTGACAGAAGGCGACCCCATTTTCATCCCGACATAAACGGCAGACGAATCATTCCAGGAAGAACGCATAAAACAAACCGGATTATCCCCTTGTGCCTTCCATGATAGCCGAACAGGTTTCTGTGGATTCGCCAATGAAGCAGAAGCGCCCCAAATCAACATGGCCGGAGCCAAACGATTTTTTTTGATCCGTTTTTGTCCGTCTTTTTTATATAGTTGCACCTGGTTATATAAGATAGAGGCATCTTTTGTCTTATCATAAAACCAAAACATAGTCGGTGCTAAAAATGCAGTCCCTCCATTGTCTGAATAAGCAAAGTTTTTCAGATTTGGAGTAACGGCATGTAAGATGTACTCGCCTGTCTTTAAGAAACCGGGCAACTCACTTAATCCATAATCCGTTCCAAAGGCCTTTTCTATAGCACTAAGAAACATGGCATTGAATGATGTTCCATAATCCCAATAACCAATACCTTCCGGATAAGCTCCGTCAGGGGCATAGTGCCCCATAGGAATCGAGATTTTATCGATAGCCCGGTTTATGACAGTCCGTGACAACTCCGGTTCTTTCTCCCATATAGCCAAAGCACCATAAGTAACACCTGCATGGCAAACCTGGCTCCAATTGTGGACAGCATTGACAAACCAATTGTATCGTTCATCAAAAGAAGGTTTCAGGCCTTTTTCGACAATCGCATTTTCTATCTCCTTCTTTGTCTGTACCGACAATTGAGGATAAAGCCAATCATATCCGATCGCTAAAGCCATCGTCATTTCCCCCACATCTAAGAAATGGGAAGGATTCCAGTCAGAAAAAGAGGCTGCTTTCAACATCTCGCTCTCTGCTCGTTTCAGAAACTCATTCTTCCCAGTCATCCTATAAGCATAACTCAAGATGAAAATACGGCGTAGATTTTCTCTCGATACACTTAATAAACGCCTGCCTGTCTTTATCCGTTCATTCAAGGGCAGTTTTACGATTTCTCCAGCTTCGTCTACTAATGACTGATGGATATCTTTCCATACAGCATCTTTCATTATCACTTTTTTCAACGCTTTTTCTTCCCCCTTCTGTAGTAGAATTCGGGGATGCCCGGACAAGCGGGCAGAAGCATTCACAAACTCTTTCTGTGCAAATAATACATTGTGGCAACAAAATAAGGCCACTAACCATACCAAAATACGTGCCTTCATTCTTCTTAAATTTAAGTTACTTATTATATATCACACTCTTTCCTGCATATTCATTTTGAGGCAGCTCTACGGTAATCCGGGTTAAAGCTTGTTTTTCATCCCATTCGGTTTGTATATTTTCTTGTGCCGACCCAACGATTTTCTGATTGACAGACAGATGGAGTTTCTTCATGAAACGGGTCGGATCAGAAACGCCCAATGCAAGTATTTCACCGGCATCATTATATTTCACCATCAACATTCCGGGAGCATCCATCTCCACCACGATCTTGTCATGGATCCGAAGCGTTCCACCTTTATAAAATACCGCATAAGCCATATTTAATCCGTCATGCCGGACAGCCTGCACATCAGGACAATTCGCCAAAACAACCACTCCTTCCTCTTCTACCTGTTTCTCGATAGACAACGGATCGGCGGAAGGAACGACCATATAGGCATAACCTTCATTATTCGGATAGCTACCGTGATCGACAGAAAGGGTGAACACATCTTGCTGAATAATGTCTGTAGGTGTAGTAGTCTGCCGGTTAGCAATCTTCCAGCTTCCTTCCGTACGCTGATTGGATAATATGACATTCTCTTTATTGAGGAAATAATAGCCCACTTTGTCATGCACCACCCATCGTACCTCTTTTTTCATACGAGAACCCCGTTCTTGCGGATGAATGCCGTCAGCATCGCTTACGGTCACCTGCCCGTTCAAGAGACATTGATTGACAGTTGTCAAAACCTGGTTCTTCATCCGGCTGGATATGTTCGTCCCCAAACAAACGTATGTTTTATCGAAGAAGAACCATGCTTTCTTGGCCGCTAAACCTGTGTGCGGACTTTTGAAATCGAGACCAACCGCCCCATATGTTCCATCTGTAACCGCCCCGACATAATCGGTCAACCCCCATTTCTGAATTTCATTCTCACCCGGCATCTTATCCAATTGCACAATCGTTGCCCCTGGTATCTTCATCCAATCATAAACTGGTGTCAATCTTTTATATTCATCTCCCCTGACAGAAAGATAATTTGTCCCGTCGCCTCTAAAATGATTCATCAACCCTTCCCCATTATACGGTTCTTCCATATTGGCATTGCGGGTAGAATACATTCTGACAGAAGTATAAAAGTCAGGACGTTGGAACACAAAATGATCCGTTCTCCAAAAGAATTTGGCAAAAGAGCCCGGCCGGCAGGAGGAATCCCCTTTTCTTAAACAGATGATATTATCCAATTCCGCTTGCCTGTAATCAGTCAGGTTTCTCAACTTTTCAGGATCGGAAGGGCTCCACACCCTTTCTTCACCCGGCCGGGTGATGTCCCGGTTCAAGATACCCGGATCCGAAATCCTTCCATAAACCATCTGTTTGCAAATGCCGTCTAAATAATAGTCAATCAATAACCGGACAGCTTGTTCCGAAAAACGGAATTTCGTATCCGCCACATTCGAAGCCCATTCTATAAAAGCACTGGCATAACCGGAACCATAAGAAAGTGTGTTGTTCACCCAATCCGTCCGGTGATGGAAGCTAAAATCATGTTGCATGCCTCTTTCGGTCGAGAATTTTATTTCTCCCTCTATAACTTTCATCAGCATGGCAACCTCTTGGACATCTCTTTTAAAAAGAGCCGCTTTCGCTTGCAAACCTGCGATCTTTATGCGATCACCGCTGGGACGTGCTCCCCAAGCATTGATATTCCCACGTTCCGCTATCTTCAACATCCGTTCCGATTCTTCCGGAGACAAATCCCGGTCGAGTATCAATAACAGGCTCACCATCGTATTAGGCGTACCAATTTGGTTCCACCACCAATTCTCACAAATGAAATCATTTTCCAACCAGAAAGCCAATGCCTGATGAACGGCTTTCCTTACCTGTTTATTTCCTTTGTAAGGAGACCCTTTCTTTTGATAAGCAATGCTTAACGCCAACATATTGCTGAGATGCCGTTCATGCTGGAAAGCCGTACGGGTAGTATCGACATAGTCTATCCCCGGCCAACTTCCATCCGGCTGAAGTGTTTCCAGCAATGTCTTGATCCGGCTGTCAGAAACCAAAGCGCTTAGTAATTGCATGGCAAAACGTTTTCTAAGTTTCTCTATATCGGCATCTTTTTTAGCTACAAACGATTGACCTCCCTGATTATACCCACTTAAAGAGAGTGGCATCAATGTCGGGAAAACCCATGCAAAATGGTGTACCGGATAAATATGAGGGCGGCTATTTTCAACATATTCCCCATATGCAGACTCCCCATATATACCCGCCATAACCTCCAGCAAATTGTCCGGCCAAGTGGCATGCGTCCCAACATTCGGTCCTTCATACCACTTCCATTCAGATGGAGATTTTTGATAGCGAAGCAGATAGTCCAATGCCTTTTTGACCGACTTTCCCTCCTGTTCCCATAAGAACAGATTCTCACCCGTCAAATTATAGGCGACCCAAAAAGAAGCAGTCATAGGAGCCAACGAGAAATAGGTATACCAAATACCATTCTTCTCGCGAACCACTTCTGCCGGCATGTGACCGTCACTTGCGATCTTATCACCCAAATCACCTTTAATCAACTTGATATTACGTTCGATTTCCTCTTTATCATCCAAAAAAGAAGCGGCTAACAAAGAGCCCAGACGTCCCCAATCAGCCCAATTATTCTTCCGTTCACGAATTTCATTTGTCGCTTTCCGATAAACGGACGTCACCCAATCCTTAAAAAGCTGCTTCTCATCGGCGTCCCATACCGACGTATCATCCATTAACTCAGCTGCCATTAAAAATGCCGACCCGGAGTAGCTCATCACCAATGGTCCATCCGGTTCCGAATATTTCTTATTAATGGTAGCCCATGCATTCATAAAATAACACGCTTTTTCTCCATACCTTTTCTTTCCCGACAACCGGTAAGCCAGTGCAGAACAATAAGCGGCAAAAGCATCCTGTTGCAACGCCAACGAATTGGCCCGGTGCTCTTCGGGTTTCACATAGTAACCGGGAACAGCAAAGTCATTTCGTGCATGGTGAGTGACCTGTTGAATGGAATCTGCATAACGGATCAATTGCACATACGCCGTATGATACGGTTCCTGTTTCCGTCCTATCATTTTTTTCACAAAGGCTATTTGTTTTAATGGATGCATGCTATGGTTCGCCCATAGCGATTGGTACATGCCAAACAAACAAAAGGACATCAATATTCCAATAATTACTTTTCTCATAACATTCCTATTATTTCATGGTACTATTTTCAATCACTTCATCTTAAAGACTCTCTCGCCTCCAGTCAAATAGAAAGGTTCTTTCAACATCCCATTCTTCGCTTGTATTTTTATCGGACAATTAGAACGGACAAGAAGTGAGGTTTGATCATATTCCATATAAAAACTACCTCGATTCTCCGACTCAACCTTAAATTCCTTATTTTCTACAAAGGATCCATTTCCCACATACACACTATTTTTTCCTTTCCGCTTTGCAAAAATAGCAAAATCACCACAACATTTCTGATTATTCAATATGACAGGTCCATCTTTCAAAATATTAACTAATGTAAAAGTATCACCTTCTTTTGTCTTTACTTTAATAGCACAACCTTTTTTTCCCAATGAATCCAATTTTATCCGGTCAACAGACTCAATTAAACCAGTGGATAACTTATCCGATATGGGTTCATAAACAACAACAAACGGTTCTTCCACAGCAGGTTTCTCTTTCCGCATCGTAACAACAAGAGAAGGTTTGCTTTGATAAGGAGATGAAGCGGTTTTCGCACTGGGTGCTAAAGCTGTAAAATAAGAAACATCTGAAGATGCCGGCATCCACATCTTCATGTAGCTTGTTCCTGTGTTTAATAGTTTTGCAGAAAATAAAGCGACAACCGTGCTTTCATTGCGTCCGGTTGTCCGTACCGAACGGAAATACCGTAACCCCGGATGATCCTCCCCAACACAAGGATAAGAAAGAACCTCATCTTGTTTCAGTACTTTTCCGTCTTGTGTATAAAGAGCCACACTATCACCTATATTATGGTACAAATAATCATTACTGATCGCATTATCGGAACGATAAAAATCCACATAAAAGCCATGTTTCTCATCGATACGAAGAATCGATAATAAACGGTCTTGATTCGTTTTTGTCGAACCATCATAATATTTTGTCAATGTATACGAAAACTCCTCAGATATAGCCTTTTCACCAACTGAAGGTTCCATCGATACCAATTCAACCTGTCCTATCCTTTTCGTTCCACCTCCACCTCTAAACGGAGTTACCGAAGTAGAGGCACCTGCAGCTACAACCGTGTTATGAGCCGCCCATTGTGTATAATAATTAACATGCATCGGATGTTCATAGGTAGGTCCATTACCCGGATCGATACCTTGAACAGTCCCGGCTCCATATAACTCCATGCTCATACCATTGGAATGATTATGATTATAAGTAGCTCCCTGCACTACACACATTAACCCATTCTGCGGATCTATTCCATTTCGCTGAAGATAACTAGATGCAAAATCCAACTTCTCCGATCTGTTCCAAAGATGATTATCAACACTCTTAGCCTTCGGTAATTCAGGCAAATAACATAACAATCCAGTCAATCCGGATTTTGAACGGTCATATTGTCCTGCCTGTTCCAAAATCATGGCAGCATTCAACAAATCCGGAAGAATCGGTAGCTGATATTTGTCGGCCATCAGAATAGCACTCTCCAAGCACTCCATGCTTTGGCGCGGTCTTCCCGTATCGCCAAAAGCGGAAGCGGTTAAGTCGGGAAACGAATATTTCAACATAACATAAGAAGCGTTCAACAAAATAGGATATTGATTAAAAATCTGATAGCCATTATTTTCAAGCATGAGTGCAGCTTCTATTAACTTCGATACCGGATAATTATGATAACCTCCTGGTTCTTTCCAATGCCCATCCGGTGTAAACCACAACTTGGATGCGGAAGGTAGGCTTAGTTGTCCGCAACCATCCACAACCGTATCCCGGTTCAAATAAAAATCCAAATAAAAATTCCTTTTCTGTGCATCTTTTAATGATAACGCTGCTGCGACCAAAGTCGAACTTTCAGCGGCAAACCAGTTATTCCCTGTATATCCCCTAAACGACAACGCCCAAGCGACCTTTTCAAAAGCTTTGTCATAATTTTCCAAAGGATACTTATATTTTACCAGATAAGGATACAAGAAATCATAAGCCAAAATCAACGGCTTCTCTTTCTCATCTCCCAACGTCTGGATATCTAAAAAGCCGGTACGTCCAGGGCCGTCAATCGGTTCCTGATAGACAACTCCGCTTACCCACTGGTTCAAAATATCGGCAGCAAACTTAGCATATTTTTCTTCTCCTGTCAGCCAATAAATGACAGAAGCCTCATAAGCCAATGCATTGATTCTTCCGTTAATAGTGCCCACATATGCCTGTGGGTCCACACATTCATATTTCTGAGTGTCCGGATTCAGCAAATTCATTGTCATAGACGTATCATTCGGGACAATATCCTCCATTTCAGGAACAACATAAGCCCGGCCTTGCGGTGTGATCGGAGCACGTTTATGTGGTGATACCCGTACAGTCGGAACCGGAGCGTCACCTTCGTAACCAATCAATTGTGTACCTTCTTTATCTGATATAAAACGGGTATAACGTTTTCCGGGAATCCTGTTCATCAAATAGCGGTCCAAAATCCAATCCGGTTCTGCCTGATGCCTTTCCACATAGACAGCCAACCGTTCCTTTGTCTGATTGAAAATATGTTTCGCCCAAGCCTGTTTCTCTATTTTATCTAACACAGCCACTTTATCCTCATCTTTGACAAGAATATGCGGATATTTCTCTGCCCAAACCGATAAGCTGGCAAACAAGACTAAAATTATACTATATATCGTTTTCATCATTTGTCCATTATAATTGTTCCAATTGCAGTTTTTTCTCAGAAGAAAGCCATTCCTGCCGCTTTTCTTTACCGTTCCATCTATAAAGATTATCTTTTATATCTGTTTCTTTCATGCCAAATGCCCGAATGCCATACTCATTATTATACTGAATCTTATTATGCCTAATTTGAATCAAGTTAGAGCCATCATGCAGATATTCACCCATAAAACCACATCCATCATTCCCTTCAACCAGACAATTTTCGATTTTGCCGTTATGACATTCGGCCATCAACAGGCCATGCCAACCATTTCTGGCAATTTCGCAATTTTCGACCTTTAATGACTTACAATGATCAAGAACCAATCCACAACCACGTATGGAAGTATCGAATCGTGAATCCTTTATCATAATATTGGAGGAGTGTTGGATCATCAGGTTATGTTGTAGCCTTGGACCGGGAACGACATGTGCACCATTTTCCGTAAAATCGCAATGGTCGATCTCGATTCCTTCCGCATCCGATATATAAACTCCTGATCTGGAAAAGTTGATCACAGTCAGATTTTTCAATTTAATATTGCTGAAAGCATGTCCTGCTTCTCCTCTCATAGAAATTCCCGCCAAGGCATTACTATAACGCCCGGTTCTGTAGAAACGTCCGGAATTCGGATCATAAGCTTCCTGATGTTCTTTGGAACCATCCACTACAAGATTCTCTATCGTAATATTTTTTGCATCCAAATCACCCAATAAGATAGCTGCCGTCCGGATCGTCGGTTCACAAATCAAGACTGTGCTCCGCCCTTCTCCACAGATATGTATATCAGAAGGAATGGTCAAGGATTGTTTCAATCGATATTCACCGGCACGTAAAAAAAGCGTTTTGCCAGAACCGGCATTCGTATTCAATACTGCTTGAAGATCTTCCCGGCTATTTACTTCGATCACAGAATGCCCCACCGGCTGAGCCTGTTCCAATGTCGCACCTGCATGATAAGCGATCTTACTTTCCTGAATATCAATAAGTTCATAAGGTTTCTGCCGAAACTCTTCACGAAATGCAGTCAGTTTCCATAGGGCATTTGCCGGATTGTTCATGTTAGTACGACTACATAATTCTTTCAGGTAAGGCATGTTGACTCCCTTTGCCGTAAAATGATCGATGCAATGTTCAAATCCTGCACGATATTTAAACCGTTCCCGTTGCGAAGGAACGCCATAAGCATAAACAGAATCACCGCATATAAAACGTGCAGAATACTCCAAACCTAAAGCCAACCTGTTATCCGCAGCACTGAACAGATCCACCCCCTGTGTATAAGCGATACGTGCCGCTCCTGAAAATTCATAAAGTCCCATTTGGACATGTCCCTGATCCCGACGGGTCTCCTGGCACTGGCCGGTAGGATAAATATACTTAATCAGACTGCCATTCGCATTAGCATGCAGATAATGATAGACTGCATTATCGAATAATTCCCTATTATCAGTAAAAACAGCAATGGCCAGCAAGGTATGCATAATAGCTCCATCCCAATTACCGTTTGCAACAGGAAAATAATAACGAATAGTTGGATAGAAAGCCGACATCATCAATCGTGTCATATTTTCCGTATCTATCTTTTTCCACCCAGGATAATTATAGCGCAAAATCTCGGCAGCATTACAAAACTCATAACCAGTCAATGCCACAAGCAATTTGGCGTTATTCTCATCGAAACTGCGTAAAGTATTGGCCCACTTCTCAATAATATCTATCACTATTTCAGCATAACACTCTTCTCTTGAAATATACCATAAGACGGCACAGCTATACGCCATACGTGCCGACTGAGACAAATCCTTTCCTCCTATATCAGGTTGGGAATAGGGTCCACTGATCACATGGGCAAATGGTTTTACTTGAAAATCCAATGGCGTTTTTTCCTTCAACAAATCATAAGCATCCTTCCAAGGTTGTTTTCCCGCCAAAACTTGGTTACGCATATACTCCAAGTCTGCTGAATTCATATCTATTCCGGGATGTACAAACTTTTGGGCAGTTCCGCTACCGGTCACCAGCAAAAGCATAGTCACTATCAATAAAAATCGTATATTATGTCTCATGATATATTGGTTTATATAATAGAATAGACTAAAAAACAAAATTAAGGGTAATCAGTTGGTAAGTCGAAGAACCTGAATTCAGCAACTTACCAACCTATCAATTCATCAATAGAACTTACATTTTATACCTTTTGACACTAACAGTCACCTCACTCGCAGAAGCCTTGTTAATATAAACATATGCTCTATATTTACCGTCAGCCGTCTCAACCCACGCACCGGCCTCTTCTTTTAATCCCAAGATATAGTTCGTACATTTAGACATATCGATTGTCTCAAAATCCAAATCATCAATAAATTTGCTGTATTGCAAGTCAGACAGTTGTCGATCTTGTAAGCCATAAACTTTGATCATCTTGGTATTATTGACAAAACCGGAAGGGAGTTCTGTTCCACCCATATATTCTTTTGGAGAAGAAGAAGTATAGAAGGCATGTGACAAATCCGATTTTTCACTATACGCATACATGATATCAATTTTCGCAGCCAACGAAGGGTTAGCCTGCAAATCTGCTTTTGAATAAATATGCACGGCCTCTCCCTCATTCAAGAATGAAAGATAACATTTATCATTAGTCACTGACAAATTTTTGGCCATATCCATTTTTGAAATCTTATACGGACCTAATTTGTATTCCGCAACTTGACCGTTACTGGCTTTAACCGAAAATGAAAACTGTACATCTTTGCCACGAGCTTCTTCCGGAATAATATAATAATAACGAAGAGTTGCCGCACAGGTATCAACAGTGAAGTCTATAACAGTTGTTGTCCCGTTCGTCTGTGAATCAGAACAAACTTTTACCGGAATATCCTGACCGGACGAATTGGTATAATACGAATTTGGATCAAAGTAAGTACCGGTAGCACCAGCAATGCTGCTCACAACCTGAGCGGACGACAGTTTCCCAAGTTCATTAGGAATAGCCATCGCATAGGCAAATTCTATTTCATTACCTACAATATTCGGTGCAACAGGCAGACTGCGTTTGATACAATCATTGCTTAATGCAGAGACCGGATCCTTCAATAACACAGGATCATCATCACATGCAACCAAAGTTAAAGCAAATGACAACAATACAAAATAATAATATTTCAGTTTCATACTTTTCATTTTTTATTATTGCAATGGTCTTTCTACTATAAGGAATATGTATTCCTTTTTAATTTCACGATTACCAGCGATAACAGTGAACCGTTTAGCCGTCGAAGGAAATGCCGACGGATTATTCACTATGCGCTCACTCAACTGATCCGACGGATTCCCGGACTTCCAATCACCTTCGATGAATTCCATATTCATTTTGGAACCGGAGAAATCCATCCACCCCGTAATTTTAGGAGCCAGTTTTGCATCTTCACAAAGAGATATACGCGGCCAAACATTATTAATCGGGGTACCAAATTTGACATACATGATAGCAACTTGAGCTGTTGTATCAACATAGGCATTACCCAACTTAATTGTTTGATGATCCGTATTATACAAATCAAAATTACTCACATAACATTCTGCTCTTGTCGTGATTAACAACCCGTCTTCATCTACCGGAAAATCTTCACATGATACAGCAATCAAGGCAATGAACAAAAACAAGCAAATTTTACTAATCATCTTTTTCATATCATCCAATTTTTTAATTACAACCATGGTGTATTCTGTGTCAAATTCGGATTCTTATTTCTTTCAGAAGGTGGAATCCGGAAAATATAGTTTCGCTGATAATTCAACAAGGAAGTATTATTAAAGACGGTCTGCCTCAAAGCACCGTGTGTATCATACATCCTGACTCCCGGAGACGTCTGCGGAGATAAGAATACTCGCTCAATGGAGCGCCAACGACGAAGGTCAAAGAACCGTTGCCCTTCTGCAAACAGTTCTACGATTCTCTCCTGCTCAATCGCATAAAAGAATGTCAATTTATCAACATATTTCTCAGGCTTTAAAGCCGGCAAATTACCACGATGCCGAACCCGGTTAACCACATCGAGTGCCAGCCCCCCATCACCTGTAGGACCATAAGCTTCATTTGCAGCCTCCGCATACATCAAATAAACATCGGCCAGACGCATTACCGGCATATGGTAATCACCATCCGAACGACCTTGTCCCGCATAATTACGGACAAACTTTCTCATAATGTAACCAGTCTGATCTCCATCGGCATTGATAGCCCCATACCCATCTACTGTACCTTTTAATGTCTTATATTGATATTTACGGATTTGGTCAAAAGAAAGATTTAACATAGTTACCATCGTTTCTCCATCCCACAATAACGTCGATTTCATACGATAATCACGATCTTTATAAGATTCCGGATTTAACGCAGAATTAACAGCAGTACGGGCATCTGCATCTGCCGGATTCCTCGGGATCAGTTTCTCGCAAAAATCACCGGTGACTGTAGACTGATAACGATTTGCCAATTCAGCACGTGGTTGTCCCCAGCCTTGGCTACCTTCCGTAGCACGTGTACCGAAATCTCTCATTAATTCTTCACCCTGTCCGGTTCCGGTTCCACCATGTGTAAAACCGACCATCAGTTCAGGATCTGTATTTGCCGTCGGCAAAAAGAGATAGAAATAATTAGGCAAGACTTCACACCCTCCCATTTCTCCCCAGTCACCAGGTTCACCGCTACGGAACAAGTTAATGCCCGATTCCTCGATCACTTTCTTAAAATCGGCGGCGGCATCTTTATAAGCTTGTACCGATTCAGACGCATTAGGCGTAAATGTGTCCAGTTCCGGCCAACCTCCATTAGGAGAGACGGGGGTATCCCACGGCCAAGAGGTACGGTTCCAGCAAGCCCAGAATAGTTGTAATTTACCACGGAATGCCAAAGCCCCCCATTTAGTAAAACGCCCTAATGCCACTGGTTTCGCCGGCAGTTTTTCCCAAGCATAAGTAAAGTCATCATAAATGTGCTGTTTAATTTCTGTAATAGAAGTACGTGAAATATTAGCAACCTCATCATTACTCTCTATTATCTTATCGAAATAAGGTACATCTCCCCACATAGAAATCAGACGGAAATAGGCCATTCCTCTCAGCATTTTAGCTTCGCCAATAAAGGCCTCCAATTTTGCCTTGGATTCTTCCGTCTTTGCATCGGGAAGCATTTTTTCTATATTCTGAATAGCATAGTTGGCACGATTGACTGTCGCATAAGCATATTGATAGTAATTATCAAAACTACTTCCGTAGGTGGAAGAAGGATTGTTATAAGAACCGTTACGATAAGCGATGCTCCGGTCTCCGGTAGCCTGAGAAGTCCCGACATTCCCTCTGAACCTCAGGTATTCCGTATTTCCATCGAATACATAATCACGATTGAACATGGCTCGTGCCTGGCTATAAACACCATTGACAGCATATTCCGCATCGCTTTCAGTTTTCCAATACAAGGAAGAAGCCAGTTCTCCCCCCGGAGTCTGGTTCAATAAATTATCAACGCATGAAGAAAACATCAGATTAGCTCCAACAACACATGCGACCGTTAATATTTTAAATCTATTTTTTTTCATACCATTCCTGTTTAAAAACTAACATTAAGACCGATTGAGAAAGACCGATTGATCGGATACAAGTCACGAGCACTATTCTTCTTTTCAGGATCCAGCCCCGGATATTGCGTCACGGTAAACAAATTTTCGGCAGAAGCATAAATCCTCAAATTCGTCATCGAGATTTTGGACAAAAGTTTTTTCGGCAAATTATATCCTAACATGATATTTTTCATTCTAAGATAATTCATGTTATAGAGCCAATAACTATTATCGCTTCTGTCCGTGCTTGTTCCTAACCTTGGCCATTCCCCACCTCTATTCTCCAAAGACCAGGGTTCGGTCCAGTGATCCCAAGTGGAAGCATACCGCCTGTCGGCAAATGCCGTATTATTGAAATCTGTAAGCCAGAAATCCTTACGCCCTAAACCTCCATTAAACAACATGGATATATCAAATCCTTTCCAAGCAGCCTGCAGGGTAATGCCGTAAGTGGTTGTCGGACGATCCCGCTGGATATTCGGATAAGCTTTTTTATCCTTCCCATCAATTATACCATCTCCGTTCAAGTCTTTACGGATCACATCGCCCGGAGATAATCCCTGAGGCGTATTGTTATAAATATCCTGCCATGTTTGGGCTATACCATTGTTTTCATAAACATATAAGAAGTGGTAAGGCATATCCAAATAGACCCAACCGCGACTGAGGAACTCATTCCACTCTTTTAATACTGTACGGTTATAAGCCCCGTTCAAGTTGACAGAATATTCCACATTACCAATTTTGTCTTTCCACGTCAAGTTCAATTCCAAACCTCTATTCAGCAGATCACCGATATTAGCACGAGGAGCACTATATGCCCCAGTCAGATGGATTGACATTTGAGACGGACGATTCATGCCTGTACGCAAACGGTTATAAAAATCAATTTCCGTACGTAAACGATTATTCAAGAAGCCTAAATCCAAGCCCACATTAATATCAGTAGAAACTTCCCAAGAAAGATCTTTGTTGATCATTTTCTTGTTCACAAACCCTTTAACAACATCACTCGACATATAATTCATCGCTGTCAGAGTTTCCAACTGTTCGAAACGTCCTACTCCTGAATTGTCACCCAATTTTCCCCAAGAAGCACGAAGTTTACCACTCGATAACCAGGAGGAAAGATATTTTTTCAGGAACTCTTCTTCAGTGAAGCGCCAACCGACTGCAACAGTCGGGAAGAAACCATACTGGTGCCCTTTAATAAACTTTGAAGAACCATCCACACGGAAGCTGAATTCTAACAAATATTTATCATATGCACTATAATTCATACGACCGATATAGGATCTCAAACCTTCTGAAGCAGAACTTCCTGAATTACTTTGAACATTTGTCAGCGCAGAATTGATTTCACTGGTTGACGGATGAATACGATCGTTACGGGAAGCCCCTGTCGAACGAGTATGCCAATACTCTTCGCTATAAACAAACATTGCACCAATATTATGATTTTGCGCAATAGTCGTCTCATATTGCAAACGGCCGTTCAACTGAGTTTTGTAATTGGTAGTATTATTGTCGCTGACACCCACGTTGTCGGCAACATAGTAACGTCCAATATCCTTTCCCGTCTGAAAATCATAAGCAGCTCCGGTTGGAGTATCAGCTCTTTTCTGAAAATAGTTACTAAAGCTCAGAGCATAATCGACATGGGCAGTAAAGCCTTTAAAGACATTCCAGTCCAAATAAATACTTCCGTTCAATTGCTGACGAGTCTGCTTCGGATTGCGACTGTCAAAAAAAGCATACGGGTTATAAGCCTGAATATCTTCGCCATAAGCCATAACACCTCCATAACGACCAGTCACGGGATCATAAGGAGTTACACCCGCAACCGCATATTGCATATCACCACCTCCGGAATCGCTGGTATCGTTGTTTGTAATACCATCGGCATAACCACTATAAGTAAATTCAGACCAATTACCATCAAAACGAGCACCCACTTTCACATTATTGAACATATTATAGTCATAATTGAAACGAGTATTATAACGCTTAAAATCGTTTTTCATCTGAATGCCCTCTTTATCCATCATACCGATAGATATGTAAAAATTAGACTTGTCGTTTCCACCGGTTGCTGAAAGCGTATAGTTTTGAAGGGTACCGGTACGCATGAAGGTATCAAACCAATCAGTATTCGGATAGCGTAGCGGATCGATCATTCCTAACGCCATCCATTGATCGATCGTCCCATCTTTGAAATTATAGCTTTCCCGCTTTGTACCTGATGCTGCCCTAAACTGTTGCAATGTCAATGCACGTGGGTAATCATCCATAAAGTCATAAGAACGTGATGGTTTTTCTATCGCATAAGAGCCCGTAAAATTGATACTCGTCTTTCCCTTTTTACCAGTACGAGTTGTTATCAGAATAACCCCATTGGCAGCACGGGATCCATAAATAGAAGCAGATGCCGCATCTTTCAATACGGAAATACTCTCAACATCAGCCATATTGATACGATTGATATCGACATCCGGCATACCGTCAACAACTACTAACGGACTGGTATTGTTTACCGTACCCATACCACGAATCATCAAAGAGGCATTATCATTACCCGCCATACTGGTCGTTTGGGAAACCTGTAAACCAGGTACCAAACCGGAAAGTCCGGAAGACACATTGGATATTGAACGGCTTGATATTTTACCGCTCCAACCAAATTAACCTTTTTTTGAGTGCCATAACCAACAACGACAACTTCTTCAATTGCCTGAGAATCTTCTTTCAATGTCACATCAATTTCTGATTGTCCCTTGACCGGAATCTCAATAGAAGTATATCCAATATAAGAAATAATCAAAACCGCATTTTCAGGAACATCCAAGCTGTACCGCCCATTTATGTCAGTGATCGTACCCGTCCCATTATCTCCCTTAAGTACGACATTAGCTCCTATGACAGGTTCACCTGTTTGATCCTTTATAATACCAGTAATTCGTTTATTCGCCTGGTATTTTTCATTTTTTGAAGGGATAGCTGATTCAGTCAGGATAATGTCTTTATCTACGACCTTATAAGCGATATTACTATTTTTAAACAAGATATCTAATACTGTAAAGATATCCTTGTTATCTACGGCAAGCGTTACTTTACGATCGACATTAACCAACTTGCTATTATAGAAAAAATGATACTCTGATTTATTTTCTATAACGTTTAACACCTCTGCTATACTCTTCTTCTCTGCATTAATAGACAGTATCGTATTTGAGGCATAAGAGCCTGACGCAAATACTGCTCCTGTGCAGAAGAACAGAAATAAAAAAATAAAATTAAATACTCGATATATACCAGATTTTATAAAATCTGGTATTGGATCACAGTGATCCAATCGACCATCATTATTTTTAGTCATACTTGTAATTATTGATTTAAGATTAAATTAAATCTGGACAACCAGATTATTAATTAATTTGACGAGAAAAATCCATATTTATTTTTCTGCCGTTTTCTCATTCATTATTAGTTCATTTATTCCATAAGCATTAAATTTAAGTTAAACATCATATTCTTATTTTATCCTGCGAAGCACAATCTGTTCACGCTGTGCGGACAGACTGTCATCCATTTCCATCCGTTTTATCGAATAATCAATCCGAGAAGAAATCCTAAGATAATCTAAAATCTGCGATAATTGCCGATTATTAAAAGTACCAGTAAAGCGGTACGAGTCAAGAACCGGATCCATCACATTAAAATCGACATTATAAAAATTAGCCAAACATCTCAAGACTTCAGGTAAAGGTGTTTCTTTAAATACCAAACGTCCCTCCTTCCAAGCAATCTCACTTTCAACATCAACATTTATAACTTCCAAGGTCTTATCGGTTAAATCATAAACAGCTTTTTCCGACGGATACAAATTTCTTTCATTTGTTTTACCCTTATCTTCTTTCACTACTATATTTACAGATCCGGAGACCAAGGTCGTTTGTACAACA
>ERZ773248.1480-NODE-1480-length-18791-cov-2.438461_pt1 | contig 18791 bp, 36 predicted proteins | sample MGYA00580518_ERZ773248 | MGnify/ENA primary metagenome ERZ773248 (study PRJEB29015, sample SAMEA2737762) | human gut metagenome | biome: human gut; feature: human-associated habitat; material: faeces | place: China | collected 2012 ...
ATCCAATATTGCCAAATTTTTTGATACTGCCGTCTAGTTGAATAAATGATTTTACATTATTATATCCAATCCACACTTTATTATCTTTTAACAGTGGGAAAAATTCCTTATATGTTATTGCATTTTTGTTCCCAATAATAAGAAATTTTTTCTTATGTGCTATTAAGATCGGAACATAATTTTTGAATAAACTGAATGGAGGATTTGTTACTACAATATCACATTCATCAAGTATATCCAGACATTCTTGACTACTAAAATCGCCGTTACCTTTTAATTGTGTTTTTATACCAGTTTCAATATTGTTATCATCACCGCCGGTATATTCCATTTTATATGTTGGCATTTCGCGGTGGTAATGAGTGGATATTAATTTTTTAAGTTGAAGTTCTGCAAAATGCTGGTGAAAATATTTCCAAAATGCGGATTTAGTAGAATCATCGCAGTTACAATATACGATTTTATCTCGGAAATGTTCTTTATAATGAGCTAACTCTTTATCAATATCTGTAAGTTGTGTATAAAATTCATCATTTTTAGTGTTTTTTGCTTTTTGTAAATTATCATTCGTAGACATAATGCACGTCCTTTCTGTGTTTTATTATAAAAGATAAGTATAAAAATAGCTATAAATACAGTAAATAAAATTATTTAAAATAATCAAAGACTTCATCAAAAATTGATGCTAAGTCCTTTTTTATTGTTCTTTATCTGCTTTATAAGCATCTATACGTATAGCTATGTCTAATTCTGGTTGGATAATATTTCCTTTTAGATCTTCTACTGTTGGTCTACTGAATGAAAACTGCTGTGGTATGATTGATAATTTTGCCATAATTTTATTCTCCTTTATGGTTGTTTTGTAGTTGATGTTTTATTATTTGCTATCTTATATATTCTCTTGCTGGAGTGATGAGTTTTATGATTTGGAATTTGGAGATGAGAGTGAGGATATTGGGATAAATTTTTATGATTTATTTTTATGATTTTTGATCAAAAATGTGGAGTCGTGAAAAAGCCTTATTATATAAGGAAGAAGTGGTATTTTGGTTACTAGAAATTAGTGTGGGAGCGTGGAAAATTTTTGTGTGTGAGGGGAGTGAAAAGTAGGAATTTACTGGGGATTTACGATAAAGGGTACGATAAGTGGTTAGGGAAGGGTAATTTTGGTGAAAGGTAGGTGTGGACTGGGATTTGGAGATTTGGAGCTTTTTGTGAGGGGGCGGAATGGAAAATTTCAGAAGTGAGTGTACAGGTGAATCAGCTTTAGCGTTTTTGAAAAAATAAAATGATATTTCTAGTTTTAAGTACCCCCTACCGAACACACGTTCCCTAATAGTAGTACAATACAAGATATGAACGTTTGTTCTGTTTGTCCAGATCTGAAAAATGTTAGTGAAATATAATTTGTGTTTAACTGTATAAATTATTGTTAGAAAATACTTTCTGGAAGTGGTATTTTTGTTATATATAGGATAGCACAAAAGAATATCGTAAAATTTTGAAAAAATATGTTGACAACATGTTAATAAAATGCTATTATAGGCTCACAACAACAAAACAACATTTCCCAAGCCGACAGGCACACGAAAAAAGTTTAAAAAAGTTGTTGACAACATTGTAACGACATGTTACAATAAATACAACTTAAGAAAACAACATGTTTTCAACAAGTTGATGTACCTTGAATTTAATAATTTTGTGGTTTACCGTTTTCAACGATTTACAGTTTACGGCAAATAAAAAACTTTTTAGTCGTAACAATATGAGATTAACCGTGTTCGGACACTCTTTTGTTATAAAGTTTCTGTAAATCTATGAAAAGGTGGTGAGGCTATTATGGTTTATATTTTTATTGCCATTGTAACATTTATTGTCGTAAGTACCATTTACGATATTATAAACAAGTTACATAAATAACCCCACCGTGCACGGAATAGTGCTACACTTGCACTATTATTCTAGCACATTTCGTGCACATTTTCCACAAAAGTTTTAGGAAGTTTTCTCAAAATTTCCCACGGTTGCACTTGGTTTGTGGCGTGCTTTACAAGTTATTGGCTTATAAGGTAACAACGCCACAAATAGCAACTACAAGTTATTGGCTTGTACTTTTTGCACAAATCAACCGTGAAAAGGGGGAAGAAAATACCATAATGCGTGGTTATCCCGTCTCCACGTAACAAGCCTGTAATTTAACCAGTGGGCGATTCAATAGGTTAAATCTGGGTATTTTAGCGGACTGTCTGCTAATAGTCTGCCTTAAAAAATGCTTTTCAGATGCCGATTTGTTTACATTGGTGAAAAGGGTACTCACGAGGAAAAATGTGAGTTCAAATTGTCATAAAGGCTGGCAACTGGCGGACAAGTTGTTGGTGTTATGCGATTAACATAACACTACGCAAGGCATCAAAGTTATGCATCTAGCAAACATCCCTTGCGTCTGGTGAGATTCCCACTTTGAAAAGTTTTGTATCTTTTCAAATAGTGGTTCTTGCGAATCGAATGAGGACAGGAGCAGAAAGTGTATTCTAAAGCTGAAATGCATTCTAGCACAATAAATTAAGAATGATTCATAAAATACAGTGTTGTACATAGTTTGAGGGCTAGAAGTCTATCTGAAAAACATAGCAATGCACTATAAAGCACCGACTTTTCGGATATAAAAATAATAGATAGTTTGCATCTTTGTAACATCAGCTCTAGTTCTAGTCCTTTATAGTGTGTATAACACTGCAACTATAAACATAATTAATTTGTATACCTGTGATTAACAGGAGAAAGAAGAGGTAATATTATGAAAAACGCTACAATCAAAACAACAAAAGTTGACTTTTTCCAGTCTGCACGCACTCTGTCTACACGGACTTCTGAGTTCTTCCGTGTAGTTATCAAAAAAGCTGAGTTAAATACCATTTACTCTGCTAAAATTAATGATAACAACAATAGCATTGCATCTATTGATGACATGCTTACTAACGGCACAAACATTAATGTGCCAAAAGAAGATCTGCTCAAAATGCGTGAGAACTACGTCACACTGAATGAAGGTCTTAAACTTGAATGGGATAAACTGCTCACTGAACAGGCTACATTCAGCTACAACGAGCACGACAAAGCGTTTAAGAAAGCCATGAAAAACGCTGAAACTCTTGATGATGTAAAAACTGCCGTACGTGAGTTCTACAAAGCGTATAAACTGACAGTAGACAACACTACATTTGAGACAGCTGTTCTTGAATCCATTGGTAAAAAAATTAATACTAAGAAATTAGTAAAATCCAATGGTACAAAAGCTACTGTATATGATGTTGCTAACGCTCTGAAAAATCTGTATGCAGTAGGCTTCGAGTGGATGGTAGAAGCTGGCACTATTAAATCTGCTGATATTCCTACTGTATTAGTTGATAAGTACAGTAAAAAATCAGGCAAGAAAAATAAATAATCAGGATATAGATGCCTGAAAAAGAAAGGTAGGTTGATGCATAATGGCAGATAGAAGCATGGCAATTAAACATGCAAAAGCAAAAAAAGAAGCCATGAAAGAAGTCATGAACGATCAAAATGACTTCGCACAAACAACATGGGGTAAAACCGACTCTATGCGCAAATGGATGACAATGCCTGCATATAACTATAAATATATAAAACATGCATAGTATTCAGGAGCGGATATAAGCAAAATATCCGCTCCATTATAGTATTCATGTTTTGACATGTTGACAGCAAGGCAAATGCGTGTTAAAGTAAAAGAAAAATGCGAAAGAAGGGAGATAATATGGCGAAAAAACAATGGAGTACAACCTATGATGAAGAAACGCTAAAAAACTTTCAAGCGACATGTGATGAATACGGTTTAAAGGCAAATACTGTATTGGAAGCATTAATGAAATATTTCACAAATGGAGATTGCAAAATTGTAATTGATAAAAGTGGCATTTCTATAGAAACTAAATAACATGTAATCAAAAAAGCACCCACCACCAAAAGGGTGCTATTTTCAAATTTCAAAGAAAAAACATGAAAAGGAGAAGAGAAACAATGAAAATTACAGGCAAATACTATGCAGACGACAATTTCACATATTTATTCAAAAACGCAACTATGTACACAATTGCTAGAAATACAGGCGATTGGGGTAGTGTTACAATTGGCGGATATACAGCATCCGGACAAAAGGTAACTCAGGCAGACTTTGACCGCTGGATTGCAAACGCAGATTTGGAAGGAACTTTCGAACTGACAGAATAAAACGCAAACCATAGCATCTACAAACAGTAGGTGCTATTTTTATACCAAGAATCCGCCAACAGGGTTGGAGGTTATAAGAAAGAGTGTTGGTGACTAGCATTCAAAATGCAAGAATGCAAAAATACTTATGCAGTCCATCTGAAATGTATAAGTGCAATGCAACAATTCTTGAAAAGGCAAGTGAGCATTGAACGGTGATGGTGACTTTGGCGGTTTCAAAATAGAAACCGCTATTTTTATACCAAGAATCCGCAAATAAGAGAGAGGAGCAACTACAATGAGAAACACAAAGAAAGAATACTTCACATTCACAACCAAGACAAACACAACAACACAGTATACCATGCGTCCAGATCACAATAATCGCACTGCAATCTTTACATCTGAAGGCAGACCAATCGCAACAGGTGGACTGCGTTGTATCTTCTGGTTATTACGGAATCACCCGGAGATTGTAAGTCTCTGGAATGGAAATCATCTGGAAGGAACTTTAACTTTTGCCTAAAATTAAGGAGAAAATAGAAAATGATGGATTATAATTTGAAAAAATCACTGGAACAAGGCAAATATAAATCTGCTATTCTAGTAACAAAGGCAGATAAATATATACCTGGTCAATTGTATTGGTGCGGATATTGGCATCAGGCGTATAAAGTCCTTGAATCTCATTATAAAACTGTACAAGGCAAATTACATTTACAAAACGTAACTGTACAGTGGGATGATGGGGTAATTGGAACACATTGTACACAGCTTGATTGCAAGAGAGATTATAAGCTAGAAATATAAAGAGGTGCGTTATAATGACAGATATTTTAACAAAACTATACGTTCAGCTATTACTGGGTGAAATCACACCAGAAGAGTATGACATGGCAAGATGGCAGTTAGCACAGAAGGGAGAACAGAAATAATGAAAAAGAAAATCACATATACAATCATCACAGCAGCACTCGTAGTGAGTGCTTTTTTAGTAGGCAAATCTACTACAAAATGGCAGGACAGCTACAACAAATCCACTGCCGATGTAGTTGTAGATTGGAACACAGACGGAAGCGAACTTGCAATGTTTCTATCTGATGGTACTGAATTATATGCTTACAAAAGCGAAAACATCTACAGTCCAGAACGCAAAAATTATATTCCATTGCAGGATATTGAATCTGTAGACGGAAACCAGATCATCACTAAAGATGGAAATGTCTACTCAATCGAAGAGAATAAGTAAATAAGACTACCGAGAAAGTGAAGGAGGGTAAATATATGAAATATAGACTCGGATGTTATGAAACAAATGGGAGTATGGAGTGTCTACGTACTATTGCCGGAGATGCTGAAGAGGCAAAAGAGAAAGCAAGACGTGCGTACAATCTCTTGAAGGAAGTATATAAGTGTACAATCTGGGTTCAGAAATGTGAATATGTCGATCCAGAAGAAGAGTTTAAATAAAAAGAAAGCGAGGATAAAGCAATGGCAGCTAAAACAACAGCGACAACACAGGTAAACGGAAACACAGTAACTCAGAAGAAAACGATTGAGGTGATCAACCCGAATCAGCCAGAGAAACGTGCAATCCGCAAGGCAAAATTACGGAAACAGCATACAGTAGGCAAATTATGTTTATTGTTTACAATCGGATGTTTTGCACTTGGCACAACAGTATTACCAGAAGCATCAACACTTGGAGTTCTGTTCTTGTTTCCGGGTGTTATGCTGACATTCAGCAAAAAAGTATGGTAAGGAGGTAAGGCAAAATGAAAGGATATAATGTCCCAGAAGGATACATGGGATTGGTAAACGGGATTTATAGATTATTCCCATCTGATACAGAATATTGGGAATACATGCTTGAGAATGAGGAGGTATGAGCAAATGGAGACATGAACGGAAAGAAATTGATAAGTAGCCAAAATAACGCAAACTAAGCATCTATCAGAAATGATAGGTGCTTTTTTGATACACAAATAAACTAAAAACGAAATAAAAAGAAAAGGTAGGTAGATGAATTATGTGTAAAATCAATGGAAAGAAATTAGCAGAAATCAGAAAAGAGAACGGATTAACTCAGGCACAGCTTGCAAAGAAAATTGGCGTATCTGAAGCAGCAATCGGTTTCTATGAGCAGGAACGGAACGAGCCATCTCCGGAAAATCTCAAAAAGATCTGTATGATTTTGAAAATTAAACAGGGTGAGATTGAAATGTTTGAAACAGACTACAATTTTCTGGATTCAGAAGGCAAACTCACATCAGTATTGCGTAGAAAAGATGGATTTATCCGTTATACTTCTCCGGTGTTGACACAGAAATGGATTGAAAGCAAACGGAAAGACAGTGAGCAGAAAATGAAAACAGAAATTAAGAACGCATTTAATTCAATGTTTTCATTTGCAGGAAAGAAATACATCCAGATTAACCCGACATACATTAATATTCCGGACTGGCAGAGAGATACAGACAATGCAAAGACAACGGAGATTGCAGAGAATTTTGAGAATGCAAAATTTGATCCAATTAAAGTGTATATCGTAAACGGAACCTTATTTGTGGCTGATGGAGCGCACAGAGTTGTTGCAATTATCAAAATGAATCTATTACTTCCTGCTGATGAACAGATGAAAATTCTGGTTGAAGTTCTGGAATGCGATGAACTCGAAGCAGCTCGAATCTTTTTAGGTCAGAAATCAGGTAAAAAGAATATGACCGCAAACGATATGTACAGAGCAGGAATTAAGGCAAATGTTCCGGAATATGTACACTTTAAGGAATTGTTTGAAAAGTACAATATCCAGATTTCTGCTGAAAATCATTTACTTGATAATCCGGTAGGCAAAGTAACACCGTCTTCAGCAATAATGAGATTGACTGAAAACAACAAGGAAGTGCTTGAGAATATCATCTGCCTGATGAAAAAGCTTCATTGGTCTGGTTCTGATAAGAGTGCATTTATCTTGAGAAACTTCCAGACAATTAAGAAATTGTATTCAAACTTCGGAATTGAAAAGGTAAATGAAAAACTGCTGGCTAACTGCAAAGGTGCGGTGTACTACGAAAGCAAAATCTTCCCAGTAAAGAGCAACGCAGAAGTATATGACATTCTTGCGGAAGAGATTGCAAAATAATTACATAGTAATCCACAATCCATTTTTTACATATAAGCTGTGCTATCGGCTATACGGGCAGTCACTAAATGCAAATGCAAACGAAAGGAGAGAGAATACATGAGTAAATGTAATCCAGTTCCGTATCACAAAGTAGAAAAAATGCTACGGAAAAACAGTTACGAAAGAATCAGATCAAAAGGTGGGCATGAAGTCTGGCGAAAGCTAAATAGTCAGATTACAATTCCGGCACACGGAGATGTACAGGGTGTTATCATCCGTAGAATCGTAAAGGAAAATAATCTGGTATTTTAAACACATTATTATAAGGAAAGGATAGGTGCAAAATTTATGAAATGGATACCGATTATTAGCAAAGGCAGATACACTTTATTACAGTCAGAAAGTGATACACAGTATGTAGTTGCTGCGTATTATGATGTAGATGCGCCAGAAAATGAACAGTGGTCATCCGGAACTTACTTCTGTTACTTTGACGCAGAACGGAAATTAGAAGGGTTTCAGAACGCTCTTGAGTGCTTCCGCTATAAAACAGAGTGTGAATATATTACAAAAGCAAGGCTGGCAGAGTTGTGTACAAGATTCAAAGACAAGGCAATCGAGTTATTAGAAGAAGATGGCTTGACAGGTGAGGAAATCGAGTACGAATTAGAGGAATTTGAATTAGAGCCATATGAAAGGGAGTGGTTGGGAATCGACAAGAAGGGAGATGAAGAGTAATGAGAGAAAAGTTTGTAGAAGATTTACGGAGCATGACAACAGAAGAACAGTATCACGAGCTTAAAAGATACGGACATATTAAGGCAGATGTATCCGGTTCCGGTATTCCGGGGAATGGAGAGTAATGGTGTTTCAGTATTGCGGAACAAAATGGCTCATGCATTTAGAAAATGGAGGCATCATGTGTATACGGGAGGTATAGGGAAATGACAATTAGAATGAACGCAGAAGATATTGACATTATGACAAAAGAAATGCGAAGACATGGCGTAGATATTCCATCACGTTCAGCCTTGGATATTTATGTATATCATCTTTATACGGCATGTAAGGCGATCGGTAGAACAGATATTTCTGACAGATTATTGGAATTGTATGAAGAAATGGAAAATGTAGATACAAATGATGTTTATGAAATTGGGACATTTAGGTAACTAGATGAAAGAGATATTTCATAGCTAAAAAATAGTCGAATATAACATAAACATGATTGAAAATGCATAAAAGAAAGGCAAAATGGTAAAAAATATGTTAAATAAAATTACAATGGAACTTAAAAATAGAGGATACAATGCAGAAATCACAACAGTAGTAAAAAATGGAGTAGAAAAGAAAGGTATTACAATCGGGGACGGAAATATAAAGCCGACAATTTATCCGGATCTAACAAAGACACTTGATGAATGTGTTAATGAAATTATAAATACATATGAAAACACGCCTGAAAATCCTTATGATGTTAGCAAAATTACTTCATGGGAATATGCAAAAGACAATTTAATGATTTGCTTACAGAAAAAATCAAATGAACTTATCTTGAAACGTGACTTCCTTGACTTAGAGATGTATGTCAGAGTTGACGTATCAAACGGTGGAACGTATAAGGTAAAGCCGAATATGTTTAAAGATGTGAGTGATGATGAGGTTATTGCAAGAGCATTATTTAATACCGAGAAAAATACAACCATTAATAACATGGCAAAAGTTATTGCTGAAATGATGAGGTGCGACATTATTGATGAATTTCCAGGCGATAATAATTCTTTTGTGGTAACAAATAAAGCGAATTCATACGGTGCAGGTGTAATTTGCAACAAAAAGATGTTAAGAGCAGTTGCAAATGAATATGCAAGCAATCTTGTAATTATTCCTTCTAGTATTCATGAGTGTTTGTTGCTTTGTTCTGTGGATGATGAACCAGATATGGATGCATTTGCAACAATGGTTCGTGAGGTAAACGAAAACGCAGTTATTCCAGAAGAAGTATTAAGCGATCATGCATACTTTTACAACAAAGAAGCGGATAAGATTACATTTGAGAGTGTACAAAGACTTGAAAGATGAACGAGGTGCAATTTTTGTACAGAGAATTGAGTTTATAGACCTGAAAACTTGCAAAGTGATAGACAAAGCAAATACGTGTTTCATTTGATTTAGAAAGGAAAGTGAAAAATATGGCAAAAATGAGAGTAATGGTTGTTAAATATGGATATGCAGTAGTTAATGCGGAAACAGAAAGTGAGGCTATCGAAAAAGCGAATAATATGAGCGATTCAGATTTTGATTGGTCAGATTTTGATGATACACAGGTAGCTGATGACGATGTGGATTTTGAGTAACCATTGAAACTAAGATTTTGATGGAAATACGTTTCATTTGAAGCAGAAAGGTAGGAATGATATGGCAAGATTAACAGGAAAAGATGCTGATGGATATATTATTAGCACAGAAGAAGAATGGTTATTAGCTTCTAAGGGGTTCATCAGTAAGGACGAAATGTATAAAATAATGATGCACCTTACTGAAAAATTATATGAATACGAGGTTGCAGACTTAAATATGTGCGAATGGAAAAGAAATTCAGAATTCCCAGAAATAATTAATAATCCACATGTATCAGAAAGAGAGAACATTGCTACAACAAAATTTTGTCCTTATTGTGGCAAAAAGATTAAAATTGTAAAATAATGAAACTAAAATTTATAAGGATTGGAGTGAAGGAAAATGGATATTGAAAAACAGCAACGAGATGCGCAGAATTTGAATGAATTAGTCGATTATATTGTTGACTTAGTAGAGAAAAATAATGAACGATTCAATTTTGAATTTGCAGTTGGCGGCACGATGGAAATCTATGACAAAGAAAAAGACATCGGATATGTATTACACATTGATAAGATTAAGTATAATGAGAACGGAAATGCAATTAATTTGTAAACACAAAGCAGATACAGAGAATACTTTTGTATCTGCTTATTTTATTACAAGAAAGCGAGGTTGATTTTATGAGTACCTATTATGAATATCAGGATGTAGGCGTAATGATAGCACATAAACTTATGGCAATGGACGGATGGAAAGTGTTCGGATATCATGCAGACCATAGCGACATGATGACAGATTACTACGATCCTGCTTATTGGGGTGGAATTGCTACAAAGAATGGATACACATTAGTCGTAAATCGTAGTAGTGAAGCAAAGCCAGAGGAGATACGCAAATACAATTATGACGGAACACTTCAGGATAGAAGTATTTCAGAAAAGATTGCGAAGCTTGAACAGATGACAATTGAAAGAGGAGCAAGTGAACAGGAAGAAGAATCAGCAAAGAAAATGATTGAGAAGTTACGGAGTAAGGCAAGTGAAACTTCTGAAAAATATATTGTAACTGGTATCATTCCTGGACATATGGCAAACCCACCTAGAATGAATTGGCATATTGAAAAAGATGGTGTTTATGTAGCAAAGGGGAACGGAATCTTAAAGTTTGCTCATATTGATAGCTATTATAGATATGAAGGCTACATGAAAGATATGCAGAATTTCAGAACTATGAAGCGAGAAGAATATAAGAAATCTTTGATAACAACCTATATGGGTAGATGGAATGATAGTGAAGAAAGTGCAGCACGACAGGCAGATAGTCATATTGAATCAATGGAAAAAGATAAGGCACTTATGGATCAGTTCGAGGCTTTTATCAATAAAATTGATACTACTTGTGGTGGAATGCTTGGAGAAGGAGATGGAGTTATATACGAAAAGGTAAAAGTCACTGAATATAAAAAGGAAAACAAAGCTGTAGAAGTTGCAGACGGAAGTATTAAAGATGGTCAGTGCTTTATTGTAAAGACATCTTTCAATTATGGTCATAACAAAGGATATGTTTATAGAATCCATGAAACAGATTATAACGGAAAGAAAATGTATCATGCTTATAAGCTTAATGGAAAACTAACAAAAGAATGTACTGGAATGGCTAATCAGGCAAATCATTGGTACATTACAGATAATTTCATAAGATGGTTTGAAAAGGGAAGTCTTGCATGGTGTGAAATTCAGGAAGTTAAAACACCTTATGAGGTTGAAAAAGTCGTAAAGAAAGTTATTAAGTCTGATACAAATAAGACAGAAGAAAAGGAAACCGAAACTGATGTAGATGTAAACAAATATACTTATGAAATGACAGAAGACATAGATACACGAACAGGAGAAAGGATATATCTTGTAAAAGTAGTTGAGAAATTGAACCGTGAAGAATATATCAAGGTGAATCAGTACATCAAATCTCTTGGAGGTTATTATAGTAAATTCAAACATGCTTTCTTATTCAAAGAAAACCCATGTGAGAAATTAAATGCAACCATTAAAGAGACAGGGAATAATACAGTGAATGATACAACAAAACAGACAGAAACACAAATAACATACACTGTAACAGAGGATGTACACACAAAAACAGGTGAAAAGTTATTTGTAGTAAAGCCTGATACAGAGTTGTCAAAGTCAGACTTTGCAGATGTAAAGCGAAAGTTGGCAACATTACAGGGATTTTACAGTAGCTTTAAGAAGGGATTTATATTCAAATACGATCCAACTGAAAAACTTAGTACAGTATAAAAAAGGTGGTTGAAATATACTACCTTTTATAGTGAAAGGAAATGATAAATATGGTAATTGGAAATTATAAATATGGAATTAGTTATCTTCCAGATAATTGTATGGCTTATAAAGACGGTTATAGATATGGTGCATATAAAGTAAACTTAAATAACAAAAATGATATGCATATAACAGAATGGTTCAAAACAAAAGATGAGATACAAAAATTTGTAAATCAACATAGAGAATATGGAAAAGAGGTATAGAATATGTTCACAGATAACAAAGATTTCTACCCAACACCGCAAAATCTTATAGATAAAATGCTTGATGGTTTAGATTGGAAAATGATACACACAATTCTTGAACCATCAGCAGGTAAAGGAAATATTGTTGAAGCATTAAAGAAAAAAGAAGATTTTAATAACAGATGGTACACAACAATTAAGTTAAATATTGACTGCATAGAGAATGATGCGAACTTACGGGCAGTATTAAAGGAAAAGGATTTCAGAGTTGTACATGATGATTTTTTGACATATGACACAATGAAGGAATATGACTTAATTATTATGAATCCTCCGTTTTCAAATGGATGTAAACATCTGTTGAAAGCATTAGAAATGCAACAGAGAAATGGCGGTGCTGTTATTTGCCTACTTAATGCAGAGACTTTAAAAAATGAATGCAATAATGAAAGAATAATGTTGAATAGAATGTTAGAAGAATACAACGCAGACATTCAGTATATTCAGGATGCTTTCATGGATGCAGAGAGAAAAACAAATGTTGAGATTGCATTGATAAAGGTAAAACTTCCAGATGTACAGAGAGATTCTTTTATCTTTGATAGCTTAGAGAAAGCCAAGGAACAGAGAGAATATACATATAATACAGGGAACACGCAGCTTGCAGAAAATGATTTCTTAAAGGCAATAGTTGAGCAGTATAAAATGGAAATCGAAGCAGGTGTAAAACTTATCAAAGAGTATTATGCAATGTCACCACATATTCTATATCAGTTTGGAAAAGACAAACAAACAGGACAGACAATACAAACTGGTGGCTGTGTGTTAAATCTTAGTATTGGAAAGGATAGTGCATCAGTAAACGGATATATAAGAGAAATTCGTGGTAAATATTGGTCAGCATTGTTTGATAATCCGAAGTTCATTGGTCAGCTCACAAATAATTTGCAGAGAGAATATTACAATAAAGTTGAAGAACTGAAAGACTATGAATTTTCATTGCATAATATATATGAGTTGAAAATTGATATGAGTAAGAAAGTCATAAAGGGAATTGAAGATACAATTATTTCACTCTTTGAAGAGTTAAGTAATAAATATTCCTACTATGATGAATGCAGCAAGAACATTCATTATTTTAACGGATGGAAAACAAATAAAGCATGGATCATAAACAAAAAGGTAATTATTCCACTAAGAGGATGGAGAGATTTGGAATACTCATGGGGTGGATTTAAACCGACTGATCATGATGTGGTAAGTAAATTAAGAGATATTGAAAAGTGTTTCAATTATCTCGATGGTGGTTTGACAGAAGCAGTTGATTTATTCCAATCACTAGAATTTGCTGAAGAATATGGAGAGTCAAAAGATATTGTATTGAAGTATTTCAATGTGACTTTTTATAAGAAGGGAACTTGCCATATTACATTTACAAATGAAGATCTGTTGAAAAAGTTCAATATCTTTGGAGCACAACATAAAGGATGGTTGCCACCTTCATATGGAAAGAAAAAATATTCTGATATGACATCAGAGGAAAAGGCAGTTGTAAATGATTTTGAGGGCGAAACAGAATATAATATGGTAATGTCAAATAGTCAATATTATTTATTTGATGCAAATAATATAACAATGCTGGAAGATAAGTCAGCATAAAAAGAACGGAGGAAAAACATGATTGATAGAGAATATATAGTTGCAGAAAATAAAGCTTATGACAATCTTGTTAAAAAAGGTTATACTCCACAAGGGATAGATAAAGATTTTAAATCTGTATGTATAATGAAGTTTGAACATCCTGAGTTTTGGCAAAATCCTGTTAAACGTGGGAAACGTGAAGTATTTCATTTTAAGAACTGGCAAGAAGCAGATAAAATTTTAAACTAAAATAGTAAATGAAATTGTAATTTTAACGCAGAGAATACATAAGGCAGATACATTTCTGTATCTGCCTTATTTGCTAGAATGGAGAACAAAACAATGATTGCGAATGGAAATTATATGCAAAAAGAAATTGCATACTGCGGAGAAAGTGAACTTGAGGCGATGGATTATCTACCTGTTAGGGAAAATATAGATGAGATTTTCAATCATCTTTTACGGATCGCATCAGATAATACGCATCTTGAAAGTGAATGGGAAGAATATCATAAAAGTGTATATCAGGATAACTATTATGATTCTGTTGATGAGATTGAGTATTTAGTTCAGCATGATGTTGTGACAAATATATGTGTGTTATACGAATTAAAAGAGAAATAATATAAAAATTGAATGAAACATAAAAAGAAAGGTTGGTAGATAATTATGATGAAATTTACAATGGATGCAAAAGAACTGAAAACAATGATGGATAGAGGGATGAGTGTTATCAATAAGAAAACGCCTGTTCAAAGCCTTACGAGATTATATTTTCAGGTAGATGAAAACGGAATTGTTAAAGTTTGGGGAACAGACATGGAACATTATACAGAAATCAGGAGTGATAATGCATATATGACAAGCCCAGGGATTCTCGGGATTGATATTGATGATATTAAAATTATCTCTAAAATGAACGGAGAAATTACCTTAGAAGACGTAACGACAGAAGATATGAAGGTTGGGAAAATCAATATCAAGTGTGGAAAGAAAACAGTTACGATTCCACGGTATGCAAACACAGACGTTTTCCTTCCGGCAATGGACGAAACAGAGGTAAAAATCATAGGAGTAAAAGAAAATTGGTTGTTGGAAACAATTACAAATCTTGCAAAATTCACAAGTAATCAAGAAACAAATAAGATGATGCAAACATTTAATTTTAATACAAAAGCTAAACGAATTGAAGCACTTGATGGTTACAGAATTGGAATGAGATCTCTCGAAAGTCAGAAAATCTACAATGTAGCAGATGATGAAAAGGATTATGTGAAACTTCATAATATGTGTGTTCCAGTATTCAAAAAATTGATGGATAAAAAATCAGAAAGCGAAATTATTATTTACCAGGATAAAAAATATATCCGGATTGTCGGAAATGATTTTATATATGTAATCAGAAGAATAGATGGTGAGTATTTCAAAGTAGATCCGATGATTAAGTTTTACGAAGATTTTAAATTTGTTCCAGAAAGAGAAAATATCTTATCTGTAATGAAGTACGATCTGGATTTGATTAAGACAGCCGGTGAAGATAGAAAACCGGTAGTATTTCATAGTGAGAACGGAAATTTATGTACTTATGCATATACAAGAAAATACGAAGCGTTTGATGAATTGGAAACAAGTGAGAATAATATGAAAGATGATTTGTATATTGGATTTAATCCACGATTTTTAGTAGATGTTTTTGAGATTGTAGATTCTGATAATCCAATTTGTTTAGGAACTAATCCGAAAGCACCTATGATGATTTACGGGAATGAATATAATTTCTTGGTGCTTCCAATAAATATTGCAGTTGAAGATAAAGCAAATATTAAAAGGAAATTTGAAAGTGAGGCAGCGTAAGCTGCTTCACTTATTAGAAGGGAGCATTGATTGATATGACAGAAATTAAAGAATTGATTGCGAAAGCAAATAGACAATGTAAACGGATTAAAGATTATATCATAGAAAATGAAGATATGTTTAGCATGATGGATTTAAAATTGCATGACGCAAGTTTTTATGAGTTTGGTAAGATGGAAAATGATTTCCCGATGTGTTTTAAAGAAAACGAAGATAGAAGCTATGGTTATACATACTTCTATGATTTCTGTGAGGATACATATGACCAGTTTAAAGAATGGTGTGAAGAAGAGAAAATTAATTTTAGGGCAATGTGCCATCACATTGGCAGCACTTCATTATTTTATTTGTATGAGAAAGAACTTGTACAGAGAGAAAACGGAAGAATTAATTGGTCTTGGACAATGGGGAATATCTTTGATGAACTTGCATATCCAAGTTCAATTATGGTTGAATTTGATCTAAATGGAAATATAGACGAAGAGAAAACATTCAACTATGAGTCAGATTATTATACAAAAGAAGAATGGACTGAAGAAGTAAAACCGTCATTACAGTACATTATTGATGAAATGTATGATGATTTCATAAAAGAAATCACAGATGTTAAGAAAGTATATGAATATATCAAAGATATAAAAGAGAACCAAGTCGAATACTTTAAAAAATATCTGGAATTTTATGAATCAGAATTACAGGAAGAGAAAAATAAATGTGATCGTGAAAACGCAAAGCGAATTGAAATTATCATGAAGATGCCAGAAACAATTAGAAACATTATGATGCGATCTGCATTAGATAGTGATGATTTAGCAGTAGTGTTAGGATGTTTTGCATAACCAAATGAAAGAATTATTTTATGGAAATGAGGTAGAAAAAATGATGACAAGAGAAAGATTTGAACAGACAAATTACAAAATGAGCTACGAACAGTATCAGAAATGTGATTGTACATGCTGTGGCAAAGAGGACTGTAAACATAGAAATACATATAGAAGATTCCCGGAGATTGATGGCGGTCTTGGATTGTGCCCAAATCTGAAAGGAGAATGATTGTTATGTATAAATTGCGAATTTATAAAACATACGGCATAAAAGACCACGAGGAAATATTCGATACAAAAGAAGAAATGGATAAAAGATATAATGAACTATTTTGCGAGAAAATGTATGCGTCGAATCCTACTGCATGGGAATTTGTTATTGATAGATGGAGAAGACTGGAATGGTATTAAATAGAATTAAATTGAGTCTTACATTGATGATTGGGAGATGGACGGATGTGAATACAAAAAAGAACTGTTCGAGGTGATTATTGAAGAGGTGTGAGTATGAATATAAAGACATATCAGAATAAGCGAAATAAACACAAGTACATAGAGATACATAACGATGGACATTACCATAATTCGGTACGTCAGTATATAGAGCATGATCAGATAGTTACTGGTCATAAAGTTGGAATTACACGGAATTATACTGGTGATGGTTCACTGCATCGTTGGAGAAAAGGTAAGCTCGTTGAATTATTAGAAGATTACAAGGAGGTATGAGTAATGGAAAGATATCCTTGTTATAACATGAATGATGTTCGGAACAATTACGGTGCAATAAAAGTAATTAATGATGTATACAAAAAAGAGAAAATGAAGAAACCGAAGGATTTACTAGATGTATATAAACGCGGCATCCGTGATTATTTCAAGAGAAAAGATGCGGAATTGGAACGGAGAATAATTTATGCTGATTATGATGGATATATTGAGTTATTGCAACTTCCGGAAGAAGTGAAAACTTTAGAAATTGCAAAAACATGGTTTGATACAAATGAATTGAGAGTATGTAGACCATCAATGTATGATTGTACAGGACAGAAATTTACTGGCGGTACAACATTTGTGGAACGGAACGGCAGGTGGTGGGTATACCACACGGTTTATATAGATGTCTAAGGAAGGAAAATACTTATGAACGTGTTAAGAATTGAGCTGATAAAAGAAATCGGTAATGTAAAAACATACAAAATTATCTATGAAGAAAGCGAGAGTATTGAGACAAGACTGGTAGGAAACACATTCAATTATGATGAAGATGCATGTAATTTTCCAGAGTTGGTTCTGGATTTTGCAGAAAGATGGATCTTAGGTAACTTGTAAGAGAATATGGAAGTGGAATAACGATATTAGAGATGCTTACTTATCCGAGGCATCTCTAAATTATTCTGAAATAGCAATTTCAAAAGGAGTTGATTTAATGGAAATTAGAGTAATTGATTGTGATGCAATTGTAGGTTTTGTTGATTACGGAACTATTGTCAGTGAAAAGAATGGTGGCTATTCAACAAAAATGAGGTGTAAGAAATGTGGCGCTGCATGGTTGGCTGAAAATTATGTAACAGGACACGATACTTGCCCTAAATGCGGAGCAACAGGTAAAAAATATGTTATTTCTGTAGAATAGAAAGGATGGTTGATTTTATGCATATCCCAACAATAGAAGAGAATTATGAGTACAGAATGAAAAATTTAATAGAGAAATTTGTCCATGATTATAGATTAGAAGATTGTGATGTAGAAGAATTACAAGATAAATTATGGAATGACTATGCAATAGAATTTGCTCATGCTGTATTACAAGATATGAACGATTTTTCTGGTGATGAATTATTTGAGATTGGAGAGTGATTTATATGGTATTAGATAAAAAAATACAGGATATTTTAGAGAGGAATGAATTCAATTTTGATGAAGAAATTAGTGAGCAAGATAATGGAAAATATATAGAAATCAATCAGAGTACACCAGAAGGTGAAGATTGGTGGGAGACAATCTGGTTTGATGGTACATATGAAGGGTTTGTAAATGCAGTTGAAGAAAGAGTGTTGAATTTTGATGTCGATGAAGAAGTCGAAATATGGATTCCAAATAGAGGTAAGGGTGGTTGCCCTGATAGTATTATGGATTTAGTTCATGATGCAGAATGGAAACAGAAAATATTAGAAAAATTGTTGGATGATTTACAGGGGAACGAACAAGAAGTAAAGGTGATTACAAAAGAGTTTGTTGAGAATGA
>ERZ773248.1498-NODE-1498-length-18615-cov-7.143481_pt1 | contig 18615 bp, 12 predicted proteins | sample MGYA00580518_ERZ773248 | MGnify/ENA primary metagenome ERZ773248 (study PRJEB29015, sample SAMEA2737762) | human gut metagenome | biome: human gut; feature: human-associated habitat; material: faeces | place: China | collected 2012 ...
AGAGCACCGGTCTCCGGAACCGGGTGCGAAGGTTCGAATCCTTCTAGGCGCACCATCTTTGACTTGTTAGAACCCCGCATAATGGCTGGGGTTTCCGGTATAGGAAGGTTCTCACAGAGTGCATACTGTATGGCAATATAGTTTGTGAAAACCGTGATACGATGGATGAAAGTCTGGAAAATTTCAGACATTTGTCCATCGTCTTTTTTTGTTTGTAAATTTTTTCTAAATAATATTCGATGAATTTTTCTGAAATGATTACCTCGATTCTTTTCGATTAGAGTTTGTTCTGACTTAGAAAGCCTTCACGCATTTATTTTTCTTTCTAAAAAGGGGGAGCCTGATTTTGAACAAAAAATATGTAATGATTCCAATCATGGGAATGTATTTGATTGCCTATCCAGGAATATTCCCTACTCAAGCTATGGACCATGCTGTTTCTAAAAACAGTTACATCGCCTACACCGATTTAAATACTGATCAACCAGAAATTCCTGTTAATGAAGAAAATGGCTGGCGAACAGGAATTGATAAAGATTCCATTGATTACGATAAGCATGCCCAAATCATTTCCTTCACCGTAACCAGCGTAAACCAAACGACAGGTTATAAAACCATATCAAAAATGAAGGTATACGTAAACGAGAATAAAATTTTCCGCGTGGAATCTATAGGGTATTCACCCGATAACAGGCCACCAGCACGTTTTAAAGGTGGCTCATCGATTAACCTAGAACCCATTGAACCCGATTCCTGGGCCGAAGCATATCAGAAGGCCGTATACAAGTATTTAGGGATTGTAAATGCCCCTGTAAACAAGGATACAAAATGGAAATATGTTACAAAAACAATGTCCCCACATGATACTAATTGGTACTATATAGATATAAATAACATCCGATGCGATAAAGCTCGTGGATTAGTATATGCATATGGAAAAGTACATTCTGAACGCTACGGCGATTCTACAAGCACTTATATATTTGATATAAAAAACGCTTCCATCCAATCTTTTATTCGAGAAGCAGGTACATATCATACAGAAACAAATCCGTCAGATTCCGACAAAGCATATTTAAAAGCCGCGACAGACTATTATAATCAACAAACCCATTCATAACTATATCCCTTAGCCCAGCACACACAAAGAGATGCCTGTCATCATCTGTGACAAGTGTCTCTTTGCGTAATCAGGAAAGTCCTAACGAAATAAAAAAGACCTAACTTTTCCTTTCTCAGAGTAACGGAGAGCACGACCAAAATCAAGAAGGCCTACGCCCTGTTCGGGGCTTTGACGCATCCGGGAAAAGATAAATAAGGAGCGGGAAACATACACATGTGTATAATTGTATAATATGATATACTATACACATGTATAGGATGGAAGGAAAGGAGGATGCACGATGGCTATTGAAAAAGTAAGAGAGTATACCTTACAATCCAAGGATATCCCCTTAATCGACTTTTCGCTGTACAAGAAAGAACAAGTCATCAACTATACGCAGAATACGACCTATCGGATCCATATAGACAAGATTTATGAAGAAAATGCCGCCTTATGGCCGAAATCCTTCTCTATGGAAAAAACGGTCACGGAACAACAGCTGTACCGATGGATCCAGAAACGAAAGGCTCCGAAGAACCGGCAGTTCGTCGAAAACATCCTAAGCTCCATCAACGACGACCAGAACCCGTTGCGATATGCCGATGTAACGCAGGCTTTGTCGGTAAATGATGCTTATTGGATCACCGCTAAGGATTTCCCGCAAAAATGGGCGGATTGTAACTTATACGACCATCCGTTCAACGAACGGCTGGCGATGGTAGCTTTCACTGGCTACAGCGTCAAAGTTCCAGGCATTATCACCACGCCGGAAACCACTTCCAGCGGGGCCCTGAAAAAATGCTGGACCAGGCGGAAAGGGGATATTTACCTCATGAAGGGCGATGACTTCATGCCCCGGTCGGATGGCCGTACGCAGGCCTCCCTCGAATGGTATGCGGCGCAAGTGGCGCAAATCATGAAGATTCCCCACGTAGACTACCAGCTGGAAAAATACACCCATTCAGACGGCGTCCAGGAAACCGTCAGTCTGTGTAAATTATTCACTAGTGTCAAGGAAGGATACGTAGACGCCTATACCTATTTCTCCTGTAAGGGGCTGGATATGCAGGAATTAGACGACAGCGATTTGGAAAATCAGGTCAAAATGGCGGACATTTATGGGCAGAAGGAGTACGCGGACATGATGGTCTTCGACAGCCTGATTTGTAATAAAGACCGGCATTTTGCAAATTTCGGATACCTGGTAGACAATGACACCGGCCGATTCCTTAGACCTGCCCCGATTTTCGATAATGGCCGATCACTCTTGTATGACGCCAGCAGCTATGATTTAGCCCATCTTGACGAATATATGCAGGGGGCTGGCGGCCAGGGAGCATCCCTTCGATTCGATACGCAGGCCAAGCTGTTTGTAGAAAAACGGCATAGGGAAGGACTGCGGAAATTAGCCGCTTTTTCTTTCGAAAACCATCCGACTTGTCCGTTGCCGCCTAAAACCTTGCAGTACCTGACGGCCTTTGTCCGGAAACGGGCACAACGGGTCATGGCCTTGTATAAGGAAAAAGAACAAGAGAAAAAGCGGTTCCAGCAAAAACGACATATTCTGTCTCCTAAAAAGGATTCCAGCCAGTCGTTCGGACGATAAAGTCAAATAAAACACAAAAATAGCCGCTCCGGATCCCCATCTTGAGTAGCTATTTTTGCAACTAATATTTGGGGCCAACCGTCTATCGGCAGGACCTCTTTCACATTCACTATACCGTTATTTCAGCCCTTTCGTCAAGCGGATTGCCTAGCAAAGCGTTGCTGTTGAGCCTGCTTTTCTTGACGAACCGGGTGTTTTTTTCGTCTAATGAGCATAGAAGAAGGTGCTGCCAATCGGCTAGCCCCAAGATAAGTTGAAATAATCGCCTACAGTTGGAGCTACGGGCGATTATTTTTTATACAAAAACCGCAATCTTAGTATAAAAAAAGGTACACGAAACAGACCGGCATCCAGTCGGCAAAAAAACGTGTACCTTGGCTATGTATATAGTTATTCAAGCACTCTTTTCACTTTTTTTAAGGAATAAAGGTATGTCCCGAAATTGCCGGATTGCAGCTTGTGATGTAAGGTCAAGACATTGTGGGCCATTGCCAGTATGATGCTGGTTGCATGCTGGGGAGCGGGTTTCCCTTCCAGCAGATATTGGAAATTCAAATCTCTCCGGCAGGCTGATTCGATACGGCTGGAACTGAAAATCTGGTTCATGCCGGCATAAATGACGATGGCCAGTAACTGGCGTGGTGAAGCCTGATTTTTCTTGATACGAGAATACGTATGGTACAGTGGTGATAAATCCATCCTTTCTATGAGCAGCTTCACTAACCGCACGGGATCGTCATCTGGAATCTGGAATGAAATATTCAAGGGAAGTGACAGTTGATAAGGCGCTTCCCATATTGTATAATTGACATGCGTATTTAGTGTCTTCATAACTCTATTTTACGCGCAATCCTGGGCTTTTTACAGTCCGGGATTTGTTTTTTTTCAGATTTTTTGTTCAGTCCTAATGGATACGGCTGCCTGGCCCCTGGTGGGTGACATTGCGGGAACGTCCTCGGTCCGGCACAGTCCGGGTAGGCCGTGCCGGATGCCGTGCGTGCTATTTGCGTCTGGCGTGCTGCTTTGTTTGAGCGCAGCGAGTTTCAGCACGCCGGCAAATGGCACTCTCGGCAAGAGGAGTGGAGCACGCGAACCCGCCAGGGGCCAGGTGGCCGATGCCAACCTTTTCAGAAGAACCCCTCAGACCGCCGTTGGCGGCCAGCTCCCCTGTGAAGGGGAGCCTTTGGACGCTCCTGTGCCTGATTTTCAGAGTCTATTGCGGCAAAGCCGCTTCTGAGTCCGAGCAAACAGTCCCCGAAAAATGACCATAAAGCTATGATATTTTTGCATACAGAAAAAGAGCCTGTGCACGATTACGTGCGACAGGCCCTTTTCTATATCTTACACTAAACCTTGTTCAATCATGACGTCGGCGACTTTCATGAAGGCCGTGATGTTGGCACCGGCGACGTAGTTGTCGGGGACGCCGTATTTTGCGGCGTTGTCACGGGATTCTTCAAAGATGTTGCGCATAATGTCTTTGAGGGTAGCGTCGACTTTTTCAAAAGGCCAGGACAGGCGTTCCGAGTTCTGGGCCATTTCCAGGGCCGATACGGCGACGCCGCCGGCATTTGCGGCTTTGGCCGGCGCAAAGAGGACGCCGTGTTCCTGGAAGTAAGCCATAGCGTCGAGGGTCGACGGCATGTTGGCGCCTTCACCGATGGCTTTTACGCCGTTCTGGACGAGGATTTTAGCCGATTCCAGGTCGATTTCGCCCTGTGTAGCGCAGGGGAGGGCGATGAAGGCCGGGATTTTCCACATATCGCGGCTGTTTTCGTGGTATTCTGCATCCGGATGGGTTTCAATGTATTCTTTGATGCGGCCGCGGCGGACTTCTTTGATATCCTTGACAGCTGCGACATCGATGCCATTGGCGTCATAAATATAGCCGTTGGAGTCGGAGCAGGTGACGACCTTGGCTCCCAGGGCCTGGGCTTTTTCGATGGCATAGATGGCGACGTTGCCCGAACCGGAAACGATGACCGTCTTGCCTTTGATGTCGATGTTCTTGTTGTCCAGTATATCTTTGACGAAATAGAGGAGACCATAGCCGGTAGCTTCTGTACGGGCGAAGCTTCCGCCGTAATCAATGCCTTTGCCTGTGAGTACGCCGGCATCGAAGGCGTCCTGGATGCGTTTGTACTGGCCATAGAGGAAGCCGATTTCACGGGCGCCGACGCCGATGTCGCCAGCCGGTACGTCGATGTTGGGGCCGATGTGGCGGCACAGTTCGGTCATGAAGCTCTGGCAGAAATGCATGACTTCCCGGTCCGATTTGCCTTTCGGGTCGAAGTCCGAGCCGCCTTTGCCGCCGCCGATGGGAAGGCCGGTCAGGGCGTTCTTGAAGATCTGTTCAAAAGCCAGGAACTTCAAGATGCTCAGGTTGACGCTCTTGTGGAAGCGCAGGCCGCCTTTGTAAGGGCCGATGGCGCTGTTGGCCTGGACGCGGTAGCCGCGGTTGACGTGGAAGACGCCGTTGTCATCTTCCCAGGGGACGCGGAAAATGATGACGCGTTCCGGTTCGATGATGCGTTCCAGGATGTGGTGCTGTTTATATTTCGGTTCCTTTTCCAGCATGGGCACGAGGGACGTCAGTACTTCGCGGGCTGCGTTCTGGAATTCCGTCTGTTCAGGGTCACGGCGCTGGATGATGGCCAGCACGTCTTCTACATACTGCTGCATTTCTGTCATAATGGATTCTCCTTTGAATGAATATTTTATTGTAATGAGGTAGTCGATAGATGCGTCGTAATGACTTTTTTGCATCCGTTGGAGTTATTATAGAAAAGATTTTAGAAAATGTAAACAAAAACTTAAAAATTTAGTAATAGATATTTCAAAACGATAAAATTCAAAAATCGAATAATTAATTCGGCATGACTGGCAGGGGCCGGAGAAGCGTAGTATAATAGGGAAGATATTTGAAGAAAGGAAGTGCATGTATGGAAACATGGCTTGATCTGCATATGCATACGAAATATAGTATGGATGGCCAATTCGAGCCGGCCGACTTGATGCGCCAATGCGCCGATGCCGGCGTGACGACTGTCGCCGTGACCGACCACGATTCGGCCCGGGCTATCCCGGAAGCGCGGCAGGAAGCGGCCCGGCTGGGCTTGAACCTGGTGCCGGGCATCGAAATCAGCTGCCAGCATAAAGGGAAGAATTTCCACCTTCTCGGCTATGGCATCCATGCCGAGGACCCTGTTTTTGCGGCCATTGAAAAGGATGTATACGGCCAGCGCCGGGCGATTTCAGAAAAGGTCCTCGACGCCGTCGAAGCCCTGGGCATCGTCCTCGACCGGCCGGCTATCTGGAAGCTCTGCAGCGGCGATGCCGTTGCGTCCGTCCATATCGCCCGCGTCGCCCTGGCGGACCCGCGCAATGCGGATTGTCCCGTCCTGGCACCGTACCGGCCGGGTGGGGCGCGGAGCGACGCGCCATACGTCAACTTTGGCTGGGATATCTGCGGCCAGGGAGGCCCGGCTTTCGTGCCCATGACCTTCATGGATTTTGCCAAAGCCGTCGCCATCATCCACGACCACGGCGGTGTCGCCGTGCTGGCCCATCCCGGTGCCAATATGAAGCAGAACCGGCCACTGACGGAAGAGCTCATCGCTACGGGACTCGATGGCATCGAAGCCTATTGCAGCTATCACGACGAAGGGACGAGTGCTTTTTACCGCCGCATTGCCGATGACTATGGCCTGATGGCGACCTTGGGCAGCGATTACCACGGCCGGGCCAAGCCGCACATCCGGCTCGGGACGTACGGCCATCCGGAACCGCAGGCCCTGTGGGACCGGCTCTGCCAGAAAATCAAACAACAACATGGGGAAGTGTATGTATCGTGAAAACGAAAAAAATGATATCTGCCCTGGCCTTGACCCTTTGTCTGGCCCTGGGCATGACGACAGGTTCTTTGGCGAGTGCTGCCGACAATGAAGGCGCAGCCTATACGACGGGCGTCGCCAGTGTCGACCAGCACATGGATGCCGTAGCCAGGGCTAAGGCCAAAGCCGCTAAGGCTGCCAAGAAGGCAGGGAAGACGAAAAAAGACCAGGCCGGCAAGACGGCGCCTGTATCGTCCCAGCCAGCCGCTGCAGCCAGCACAGCCGCCAAGCCCGCAGCCATCGGCAATGTCCCGCGGTCGGCGAAACCCGCCGGAGCCCGCGGCGTCATGCGTAACTATAATCCCGTGACCGATGCGGCACCGGCCGAACCGATGGCCATCAAGGAAACGAATTTCCAGTTCCGCGAAACGCTGCTCCTGCGGCCGAAGACGGACATGGTCGTCATCCATCACGTCGGCATCCCCGATGGCGATACGTCGGCAGCGGCTATCCATCGCGCCCATCTGGCCAACGGCTGGGCCGGTATCGGTTACCATTACGTCATCCGCAAAGACGGGACCATTGAACGGGGCCGCCCGCTGGCTACGGTCGGTGCTCATGCCGAAGGGCAGAACTACCATACCGTCGGCATCAATGTGACGGGCAATTTTGAAAAGGAAATCCCCACGCCGGCCCAGATCCACTCCCTGGAAGGACTGGTCGCCTGGATCTGCAAGATCTACAGTATCGTGCCGGGGCCGTCTACCATCGTAGGCCATCGCGACGTCAACAGCACGGACTGCCCGGGCCGCAACCTCTACAGCCTGCTGCCGCAGATCCGCAAGGATGTCGCCCAGAAGATAAACGGTATGGATTCGTCTTATGAAGATAATCTGAAGAAGACGAATTTCCTCAAGATGAGCCGGAAAGAACGGGAAGCCATCATCATGCAGGGCGCGTCGGTCTTCTAATCGCTACTGGCAGGGGCCAGTGAACTATGATATAATTAAATAGTTGCAGTTGAATCACGATAAGGGCTGCGCATGGACCGCCTTGTTTTCCAGGGCTTCATGCGACAGCCCCAATTTGTCATGAGGTAAAAACGATATGAAGCAATTCTTTCAATGGATGAATCAAGATGAAAATATCCGCTCTGCCGTGGCTGCTTTTTCCCAGCCCGGCTGTCATAGTATCTACGGCCTCAGCGGTTCCGTCAAGAGCGCCCTCGTCGCCAAGGCCCTGACGGAAAAGCCGGGGCAGGCCGTCCTCGTCGTCCCGTCGCGGGAACAGGCTGCGGCCTGGATGGCGGACCTGGCCTTTTTGGTACCGGACCTGCCAGTCCTGGATTTCCCTGTCGTCGACAAGGCCGTCTTTACGACGACGGCCAAGAGCCTGGACCGGACGGCCCGGCAGATGGAAGCCTTGGGCCGTCTGCGCCAGGGCGACCGGCTCCTGATCCTGGCAGCACCGGAAGAAGCGGCCCAGTACGTCATGGCGCCGCAGCGCATCGATGCCGCCGCTATCGACGTGGCCATCCATCAGGACTACGACCGCGACGAATTGTTGCAGCACCTCGTCGACGCCGGCTATGAACGGGTCGACATGGTCGAACGGCGCGGTCATTTTTCCGTCCGCGGCGACATCGTCGATATCTATGCCGTCAATGAACCGCAGCCCCTGCGCCTGGAATTCTTCGGCGACGAACTGGACAGCCTGCGCACGTTCGATACAGACAGCCAGAAATCCCAGGACCAGCGGGAAAAGGCCCGCATCCTGCCCATTTCCCTGACTGTCCAGGATGACGAGACATATACGCTCCTGGACTATGCCGGACAGGGCGTCATCATCTGGGATGAACCGAACCGCATCCGCGAAGGCCTGAAGAAGGTCCTCAAGGAGTCCGACGACTATAAGGGCCGCCTGGCGTCCTGGAAAAATCTGGTCACAGCCCAGCGCCCGGGGCCGCAGCTCATCTTGTCGCTCATGGCCCAGTCCGTGCCGGATATGATGATAGACACGTCGGCCAGCTTTGCCGCCAAGATGATGGCCAGCTTCCAGAAGCAGTTCAACCTCCTGGAAGAAGAAGTGGACCATTGGCGGGACCTGGGGAATACGATCCTCTTCGTCATCAACAGCCGCGACCGGCGGGCTTCGCTCCAGGCCTGGATGAAGCAGCATGAGCTGCCGTTCCGGGACTACGATGATGACCAGAGTACGCCAGGCGGCGTCTACGTCGTCGAAGGGGAAATCCACGACGGCTTCGAGCTGCCTTATGCCAAAATCGTCGTCGTTGCCGAACGGGATGTCTTCGGCACCCAGAAGCGGCGCCTGCGCCATCATGCCGCCAAAGGCCAGGAAATCAACGTCTTTACCGACCTCAAGCCCGGCGATTACGTCGTCCACGAAGTCCACGGCATCGGCCGCTACATCGGCATCAAGACCATTGAAATGGATGGTGTCCACAAGGATTATCTGGAAATCCACTATGCCGGCAAGGACATCCTTTACGTGCCGACGGACCAGTTGTCCCTGTTGCAGCGCTACATCGGCAACGAAGGGGATACGCCGAAATTACAGAAAATGGGCGGTTCCGACTGGCAGAAGACGCGGGCCAAGGCCCAGAAGTCCATTACCGACCTGGCAGAGAAACTCGTCGCCCTCTATGCCAAGCGGGAAGTCGTCCAGGGCTATGCCTTTCCGCCGGATACGCCGTTCCAGAAGGAATTTGAAGAAGCCTTTCCTTATGAAGAAACGGAAGATCAGTTGAAAGCCGTCCGCGATATCAAGGCCAGCATGGAACGGCCGACGCCCATGGACTGCCTGGTCTGCGGCGACGTCGGTTTCGGCAAGACCGAAGTGGCCATGCGGGCCATCTTCAAAGCCGTCACAGCCGGCAAGCAGGTCGCCGTCCTGGTGCCGACGACGGTCTTGTCGCAGCAGCATTTCCAGACCTTTATGGAACGCTTCGGCCCCTTCGGCGTCCACGTCGACGTCCTCAACCGCTTCCGCTCGTATAAAGAAAAGAAAGATATCCTGGCCCGGACCCTGACCGGCGATATCGACGTCCTCATCGGGACCCACAGCCTGCTCAACAAGAAGGTCAAGTTCAAGGATCTGGGCCTCCTGGTCGTCGATGAAGAACAGCGCTTCGGCGTGGCCCAGAAGGAAAAATGGAAGGCCTGGGCGGCCAATATCGACGTCCTGTCCCTGAGCGCCACGCCGATTCCGCGGACGCTGCACATGTCCCTGGTCAACCTGCGGGAAATGTGCGTCATCGAAACGCCGCCGACAGACCGTTTCCCAGTCCAGACCTATGTGACCGAATACGACGCCCGCATCGTCAGCGATGCCATTATGCGCGAAAAACGGCGGGGCGGCCAGGTCTTCTTCGTCTACAACCGCGTTGCGACCATCGAAAAGATGAAAGACGAACTCCAGGCCCTCTTGCCGGATGTGACCATCGGCATCGCCCACGGCCAGATGGCCGGGAGCCTGCTGGAATCGGTCATGTTCGATTTCTATGAAGGCAAATACGACGTCCTCCTCTGTTCGAGCCTGGTCGAAAACGGCCTGGACGTAGCCAATGCCAATACCATCATCATTTACGACGCTGACCACTTCGGCCTGTCCCAGCTCTATCAGATGCGCGGCCGCGTCGGCCGGAGCCATCGCATGGCCTATGCCTATTTCCTCTACCGCCGCGACAAGGTCCTGTCGGAAGTCGCCGAAAAACGCTTGCAGGCCATCAAGGAATTCACCGAACTCGGCTCGGGCTTCAAGATTGCCATGCGTGACCTGGAAATCCGCGGCGCCGGCAACCTCCTGGGCCGGGAACAGCACGGAAATATCGCCAGCGTCGGCTTTGCCATGTACTGCCATATGCTGGAAGATGCCATCGCCAAGGCTCAGAACGGCAAGGAAGCAGCGCCGCCGCCACCGGAAACGGTCATGGAAATCCACGTCGACGCCTTTATCGACGACGGCTATATCCAGAACGGCGGCCAGAAAATCGAAATGTACCAGCGCCTGGCCGTCTTATCGTCGAAAGAAGAACTGGCCGACCTGCGCCGGGAACTGGCCGACCGCTACGGCAAGCCCAGCCAGCCCGTAGAGAAATTGCTGCAGGTCACGGAAACGCGCCTCGACGCCAAGGCCCAAGGATTGGTCCTCATCGCTCAGAAGAAAGACGTCCTGGAATTGAAGTGGCAGCGCGTCGCCGATATGCCCGACCTTTCCAAGCTGGAACCGTCCCTGCGCCGCCGTTTCCGCCTTGTGCCCAACATGCCCGTCATGGTCCGCGTCTCCCTGGCTGGGATTTCCGACGTCCTGGCCTTTATCCAGACGCTGCTGGCGGCCTTTTCATCATTGAGAAAGGGGAATTCCCTTGAGTAAGAACTCCTTTTTACGGGGCGCCATGGTCCTCACCGTGGCCGGTATCGTCGTCAAGATCCTGGGCGGGCTGAACCGTATCTTCTTGTCGCGTCTCTTGGGGGGCGAAGGCATCGGCCTGTACCAGATGGCTTATCCCGTCTATATCCTGCTCCTGAGCATTATCGGCGCCGGGATTCCCATTGCCGTGTCCATCATGATCGCTGAGGAAGCGGCCAAAGGCCATTACAGCGGCGTCCGCCGTATCTTTCATGTGACCCTGGCCTTTATGACCGTCGTCGCCGTCGTCTGCGGCCTGGCCCTGCCTTTTGGCGCCCATGGCCTGGTCGAAATGGGCATCGTCCGCGATAGCCGGGCCTTTCCGGCCCTGGCCGTCCTGGCGCCGGCTCTGAGTCTGTCGGTCATCGCCTGCTGTTTCCGCGGCTATTTCCAGGGCCTGCAGCTCATGACGCCGACGGCACTGTCCCAGATGGCAGACCAGTTCGTCCGGGTCTGCACCATGCTCGTCCTGGCCTGGATTCTCTTGCCGAAGGGCCTGGAATGGGCCGCAGCCGGTGCCGCCTTTGGCGCCGTCCCGGGGGCGGCGGCAGGGCTGGTGCTCATCGCTTTCCTGTATTACCGTCACAGCCGCCATCCCATGCCCGATGACGACGGCGTCTTCATCATCCAGTCGCCGCGGCGCATCATCCGCCGGCTCATCGTCCTGGCCGTGCCCGTAGCGGCGGCCAACATGCTCCTGCCGGCTGTGGCCAGCATCGACTTGTTCATCGTGCCCCTGCGCCTGGAAGCGGCTGGCTACAGCACCCATCAGGCGACGGCCCTTTACGGCTATCTGACGGGCATGGCCAACGGCCTGGTCCAGCTGCCGGCTATCTTGACCATCGCCCTGGCGACGAGCCTCGTCCCGGCCGTATCGGCGGCCTTTTCCCAGCGGAATCGGGACGTCATCCTCGACCGGACCGACACGGCCATGCGCATTGCCAACGTCATCACCGTGCCGGCCTGCCTGGGCCTGGCCGTCCTGGCCGTACCCATTTCCCGGCTCCTCTATGCGACGCCGGCAGCGGGACCGGCCATCTGCGTCCTGTCCATTTCGGTCTTCCTCGTCGGTCTCCAGCAGATCACCAGCGGCCTTTTGCAGGGCATGGGCCATACGGCCGTCCCACTGTACAACATGGCCGCTGCGGCCGTCGTCAAGATCATCCTCAGCTGGCACTTGACGGCCATTCCCTGGCTGGGCGAAGTCGGCGCCGCCTGGGCGACCAATGCCGATTTGGCCGTCGCTACGGCGCTCAACCTTTACTTTGCCCGTAAATACATTGCCTACCGCGTCCAGTGGGGCTACATCGGGAAACTCTTCCTGGCCGGCGCCGCCATGGCCGGCACGGCCTGGCTCGTCCACCACGCCCTGTTCGTCCTCTTCGGCAATGCCGTGGCCACCATCGCCGCCATCATGGCCGCAGCCCTGGTCTACCTCATCGGCCTCGTCGTCTTCCGGGCCCTCACGGCAGAAGATATCGAAAAGATTCCCGTCGTCGGGAAGAAAGTAAGCCGGCGGATACATTTGTAGGAAAGACGCAGGCCGCAAAAATCACATGGCCTGCGGCCTTGTGCGTAGGGGACGCCTAAAAGGCGTCCCGCTGCGATATTTTATCACCGCCTGTTCTGGTATAATAGCAGGTTTTTACGAACCACGAATCACGAACAACGAGCCACTTATCGTGTATCCGGCTATGCACAGAATTCACGCGGGACGCCTTAACAGGACGTCCCCTACGATGCGGCCTGCGGGACGGCCTTTGGCCGTCCCTTGCTTTTTCCCGTTCTTTTTGCTATACTGGAAACATATAGTTGAGCAAATCAACTAATTACTAAAGAAAAGGGGATGCAGCACATGGATTATTTGAAGGCTGGTCATGATTTCAGTGTCATCAACCAGCGTTCCCAAGCCTATGTGGTCGAAGCGTGCCGTCCTTGGAATTTGTCTTATTCGGAACATGTGACGCTCCTGAGTTTGTACAGCCACGATGGCTGCCGGCAGAATGAGCTCTGTCAGGTCATGCAGGCCGATAAGGCTCTGGTGGCCCGGAATCTGAAGACGCTGGAGGCGAAGGGATTCGTCAGCCGGCGCCAGCAGGGAACGGACCGGCGTTACAAGTATCTCTATTTGACGCCCAAGGCCCGGGAGCTGCAGGATACGATGGAAGAGATTTTAAGGAAATGGGTCGACGTCCTCGTCCAGGGCGTCGATGAGGTGACGCTGGGGCCGGCGTTGCAGCTCATGCATCAAGTGGCCGACAATGCCGCTGAAGCCGATATTGCTGCCCTTAATCCCACAAAGGAGATGAAGCCATGAAACGCGATTGGAAATATACAGTCCTCGTCATAGCCGTCCTGACGGCCTTGGGCCTGACAGGCTGCGGCCAGCAGACCCAGCAGGCCGAACAGCCCCAGCTGGTCAAGGCCATCCAGGTCGGCAGTGAAAGGGCGGGCACGACAGCCGGTACCTATTCCGGGACGGTCAAGGGCCGATACCAGAGTAATTTGTCATTCCAGGCCGGCGGCCGCATTACGGCCCGCAACGTCCAGCTCGGCTCCCAGGTCCATGCCGGAGACGTCCTGATGACGGTCGACCCGAAAGACGTGGCCCAGGCTGTCAATCAGACCCAGGCCCAGGTCGATGCCGCTGCTGCTCAGCTCCAGCTGGCCCAGTCCAATTTAACCCGTTATCAGCAATTATACGATATGGATGCCATCAGCGCGTCCGTCCTGGACCAGTACCAGACGGCTTACGACCAGGCTTCAGCCCAGTATAACCAGGCCTTGGCAGCCCAGCAGGCGCAGGAAAACCAGTTATCCTATACGCAGCTCACGGCCGATGCCGACGGCGTCATCTCAGCCGTATCGGCGGAAGTCGGCCAGGTCGTCGCTGCCGGCCAGACTGTAGTCACCCTGGTCCATTCAGGGGACCTGGAAGTCCAGGTCAATGTACCGGAAAATAAATTGGCCGATTTCCCGGTCGGCCAGAACGTGACCGTCACCTTCTGGGCCCTCCAGAACCAGCAGGCCGCCGGTGTCGTCCGCGAAGTGGCTCCTATGGCCGATGCGGCGTCGCGGACGTACCAGGTCAATATTTCCCTGCCCAATCCGCCGGACGGCATGCAGCTCGGCATGACGGCGACCGTTGCCAATGGCAGTGAACAGGCAGCCGCTGAAGATACCTTCGTCCTGCCGCTGGCCGCCATCTATCAGACCGGCGACACGCCCCAGGTCTGGGTCGTCGGCAAGGATAAGACCTTGTCCCTGAAAGACGTGACGGTCCAGGATTTTGGCGATAATACGGTCAAAGTCACGGGCCTCAGCCGCGGCGATGTCGTCGTCACGGCCGGCGTCCATATGCTCAGTGAAGGACAGAAAGTCCGCGTAGAGGGGGAAGATGAATGAGAAATTTATCGGAAGTCTCTATTCACAACCGCGTCCTCGTCTGGTATTTCATCATCCTCGTCGCCATTGCCGGCATCTTTTCCTACATGAAACTGGGCCGCATGGAAGACCCGACGTATACGGTTCGGACCATGGTCGTCTCCGTCGCCTGGCCCGGTGCCACGGCGGAACAGATGCAGGAACAGGTGACGGATAAGATCGAAAAGAAACTGCAGGATACGCCGAACCTGGATTACATCAAGAGTTATTCCCGGCCCGGCCAGTCGGTCATCTACGTCTACCTCGACGACAAGGCGCCGCGCGACAGCATCCGCAGCACCTGGCATGAAGTCCGCAATTTGACGGAAGATATGAAGAAAGATTTGCCCGAAGGCGTCTATGGGCCTTATTACAACGACCGTTTCGACGACGTCTACGGTTCTATCTATGCCGTCACCGGCGATGGCTATTCGTATGAAGAATTGCGTCAGAAAGCGGAAAAGATACGCCGCATGATGATGTCCGTCGACGATGTCAGCAAAGTCGAACTCGTCGGCGAACAGTCGGAAAAGGTCTACATCGAAGTGGCCAATTCCAAACTGGCCGAACTGGGGATTGCGCCGACGACCATCGCCAATGCCGTCAAAGGCCAGAACCAGATGACGCCGGCCGGCATGGTCGACACCCAGTCGGACAATGTCTACCTGCGCCTGTCCGGTGTCTTTGAAGACGTCGAAGCCATCCGCAACCTGCCCATCAATGCCAATGGCCGCGTCTTCCGCCTGGGCGATATCGCCACGGTCGAACGGCGCTATACAGAACCGGCGGACCCGAAGATGTTCTATAATGGCAAGCCTGCCGTCGGTATCGCCTTGTCCATGAAGAGCGGCGGCAATAACCTCCAGCTCGGCGAAAACTTGAAGAAGTTGCAGGAAAGCGTCAAATCCGATCTGCCGGCCGGCATGGAAATCCACCAGGTATCGGACCAGCCGCAGGTCGTCAAAGAGTCCATCAGCGACTTTACCAACACCCTGCGTGAAGCCATCATCATCGTCCTCGTCGTCAGCTTCCTCAGCCTGGGACTGCGGACGGGCCTGGTCGTCGCTTTCTGTATCCCACTGGTCCTGACCGGCGTCTTCTGTGTCATGGAAGTAGCCGGCATCGACTTGCATAAGGTTTCCTTAGGCTCCCTGATCATCGCCCTGGGCCTCCTCGTCGACGACGCCATCATCGCCGTCGAAATGATGACGGTCCAGCTGGAGAAGGGCATGAACCGCGTCGATGCGGCCTGCTATGCCTTCAAGGCGACGGCCAAGCCCATGCTGACGGGGACCCTCATTACCTGCTCCGGCTTCATTCCTGTCGCCTTTGCCGATGGGGCAGCGTCGGAATTCTGTAAGGACTTGTTCCCGGTCATCACGGCGGCCCTGGTCCTGTCGTGGATCGTATCGGTCATGGTGGCACCGCTCTTCGGCTATTACCTGATCAAGCCGAAAGTGGCCAAAGGAGAAGATCCGGAACCCTTGTATCAGAGCCGGTTCTACGTCTTCTTCCGCAAGGTCCTGACCTGGTGCCTGACCCACCGGGTATTAGTCATCGGCGGGACAGCGGCTATGTTCATCTTGTCCGTCGGAATGATGAAACTCATTCCCCAGGAATTTTTCCCGCCCTCCCTGCGGCCGGAACTCATCGTCGAAATGACCCTGCCTGAAGGCTCGTCCATGCAGGCCACGCAGAAGGAAGCATCCCGCTTTGCCCAGTATCTGGACAGTCAGCAGGCGAAGCTCAAAGATTATTCGTACTACGTCGGCGAAGGGGCACCGCGTTTCGTCCTAACCATCGAACCGGTCCTGCCGGCCAATAACTACGCCCAGTTCGTCGTCGTCGCCAAGGATACGCAGACGAGGGAAGAATTGACGCAGTCCATCAAACAGGAAATGGCCGACAAGTTCCCCAACGTCCGCTGCAACGTCAAGAACGTGCCCTTAGGGCCGCCGTCGGATTACCCCATCATGCTGCGCGTGTCCGGCTACGATACGGATAAGGTCAAAGCCTATGCCCAGCAGATCGCGGCGCGCATTGCCAAGGACCCGAACACGGAAAATGTCTTCCTCAACTGGGATCAGAAAAATAAGATCATGCACGTCGACCTGGATCAGAATAAGCTGCGGGCCATGGGCATTTCCGGTGAAGATATTGCCCAGACCTTGTATACGGAACTGTCCGGGGCGACGGTCGCCCAATACTATGCGGCCGACAAGACCATCGGCATCCAGCTGCGCCTCCAGGACAGCGACCGCAATGACCTGGCCAAGATCAAGAGCCTGCCCGTCTACGTAGGCCAGGCCGGTTACGTGCCGCTGGAACAGATTGCCACTATTTCCTATAAAGGCGAAGATGGCCTCATCTGGCGCCGCGATTTGAAACCGACCATCACCATCAACGGCGGCATCAAGTCCGGTACGGCCAACGATGCCACGCAGAAAGCCTACGATTCCATTGCCGATATCCGGGAAAGCATGCCCTTTGGCTATACCGTCGAAGTCGACGGGGCCCTGGAAAACAGCCAGAAGTCCCTGAAGTACCTCCTGGTACCGGTACCGGTCATGGTCATCATCATCATGACCTTGCTTATGTTCCAGCTGCGCAGTCCGTCGCTCATGTTCCTGGCCCTGATTACGGCGCCTATGGGAATCATCGGCGTCTCCTGGGGGATGCTCCTTTTCGGGAAATCCCTGGGCTTCGTCGCCGATTTGGGCATCCTGGCCCTGGGCGGCATGATCATCCGCAACTCCATCATCCTCCTGGACCAGATACAGAAACATATGGCTGCCGGCGAAGACCCATGGCATGCCGTCATCGACTCGGCGGTCATGCGCTTCCGGCCCATTATGCTCACGGCCGCTGCGGCTATCCTGGGCATGATACCCCTCATGAAGAGCGTCTTCTGGGGCCCCCTGGCCGTCGCCATCGCCAGCGGCCTCTTCGTCGCCACCGTCCTGACCCTGCTGGTCCTGCCGACCATGTACGCTGCCTGGTTCAAAGTAAAGAGAACGAGTTAGCTTAGTGGCTCGTGGTTCGTGGCTCGTAGGGGCCGTCCTGAAAGGCGGCCCGCAAGGGCTCTCCTTATAGGAGAGCTGTCAGCGAAGCTGACTGAGAGGTTGCTCTTACCACTAGCCACTAGCTACTAACCACTTAAAAAGTCCTGTCGCACATGCGGCAGGACTTTTTTGCCATACTCCCAAGGCATTTCTAGCCGGTGGAAAATAGGTATTTTACATAACTTGTTGCTGAACGTATACTACAAGTAAGCAAGGACATGATGTCATGTGAGAATCAGCCGGCCTGTGAATAGGAAAGGAGTCATGTATGATGAAAAAGAAAGTGTTAGCCTTTGCTTGTGCTATGATGGTGACAGCATCGTTGACAGCCTGCGGTATCAATGAGGTAGTGAATGGGACGGCTCCGTCCAGCAGCCAGCGTCAGGGAGAACTGGCGAATTCCCCGGTATCGGCGTCGGTAGTCCATAATCCCCAGGGCAATCCACATAAGATTCTCGTCGCTTACTTTACGTATCCCGAAAATACCGATGCCAAGGCCATTCATTCGGATAAGTACGATGTCATGAGTTCAGCCAGCCTGAAAACCAGGGACGGCGTCGCCATCGGCAATAATACGGTCATTGCTGATTATATCGCTAACCAGACTGGCGGCGATTTATTCTCTATCCTGACGGAAAAGCCTTATCCGACGAGTTATGACGAAACCGTCGACCAGGGCAAGGAAGAAATTCAGAATCAGGAACGGCCGGCTTTGAAGAGTCATGTCGGCGACCTCAGCGGTTATGATACGATCGTCTTAGTCTATCCGAACTGGTGGAGCACCTTGCCGGCACCGGTCCAGTCATTCCTGAAAGAAACGGATATGTCAGGCAAACAGGTCTACGCCATCGTCACATCTGGCGGCAGCGGTTTCTCCGACACTATCCAGACCATCCAGCAGGCCGAACCGGGCGCTTCGGTCCACGAAGGCTTTGCCCTGCATCACAACGATATGGCCAATGCCGAAGGGGCAGCTCAGAAGTGGCTGGAAAGGACAGGCTGGCTGCCATGAGTGTACGATAAGATTATGTGAATCATGAAGTCTGAGAAATGAGGAGAATATTATGTTTGTACGGGAAATGGCAGAACGGGTACATCTTTCAGAAGATACCCTGCGGTATTATGAAAAAATCGGATTGCTGGCCCACGTTCCCCGCG
>ERZ773248.1502-NODE-1502-length-18583-cov-7.772075_pt1 | contig 18583 bp, 8 predicted proteins | sample MGYA00580518_ERZ773248 | MGnify/ENA primary metagenome ERZ773248 (study PRJEB29015, sample SAMEA2737762) | human gut metagenome | biome: human gut; feature: human-associated habitat; material: faeces | place: China | collected 2012 ...
AGGTGCTTCGTTTCTTCATGCTGAACGCACATTACAGAAGTCCGCTGAATTTCAGTGCAGAGCTGATGGAGTCTTCCAGAAGTGCTCTGGAGCGTATCCAGACTGCTGTCGATAATCTGAAATTCCTCTCTGAGCATGCATCTGCACAGGAGCTGACTGAGGAGGAGACTCTGAAGGTGGAAGAGGCTAAGAAATTCCAGGAGAATTTCGATGAGGCTATGGATGATGACTTCAATACGGCTGATGCTATTGCAGCTGTATTTGATCTGGTTAAATTTGCAAATACCAATGCAGGCGAAGGAAGCAGCAAAGCATTTGTGGATGCTTTGAAGAAAATGATTCAGGATCTGTGTGATATTCTTGGACTGATTACCGAGAAGAAGGCAGAACTGCTGGATGCAGATATTGAGAATCTGATTCAGGAGCGTCAGGACGCAAGAAAAGCAAAGAACTTTGCAAGAGCTGATGAGATCCGTAATGAGCTTCTGGAGAAGGGCATCATTCTGGAAGATACCCGTGAAGGAGTAAAATGGAAGAGAGCTTAACTTATCTGAAAGAACAGTTTGAACTGCCGGACGTAGATGTTAAATCCTATTCGCCGCTGGTGCTGGCGTATATTGGTGACGGGATCTATGAACTGGTGATTCGTACCGCGGTGGTCGGCCAGGGAAACCGGCAGGCCAACGCACTTCATAAGAAAACAAGTACCTATGTAAAGGCATCTGCCCAGGCAGCTATGATGGAAGCCATCCTTGAAGATCTGACAGAAGAAGAACAGGCAGTCTATAAGAGAGGACGCAATGCCAAGACGGTCAGCATGGCAAAACATGCGACCATGCACGATTATCGCCACGCTACGGGCTTTGAGGCACTGATGGGATATCTGTATCTGAATCATCAGATGAAGCGCCTGATCGACCTTGTGAAGCTTGGTATGGAGAGAACGGAGGGAATGCCGTGAGATACGAGGAAATGACCATAGAAGGACGCAATGCCGTTATGGAGGCTTTCCGTTCTGGAAAGACCATCGATCGCGTCTATGTGCTGAAGGGCTGTCAGGACGGTCCGATCAACAGCATTTTAAGAGAAGCAAGAAAACATGATACTCTGGTGAATTTTGTGGCAAAGGAACGTCTGGATCAGATGTCAGAGACAGGCAAGCATCAGGGTGTGATCGCATCAGCAGCAGCTTATGCTTATGCAGAGGTGGAGGACATGCTGAAGCTGGCAGAGGAAAAGGGTGAGCCGCCATTCTTATTCCTGCTGGATGACATTGAAGATCCTCATAATCTGGGAGCCATTATTCGTACTGCGAATCTGGCAGGTGCACATGGAGTGATTATTCCGAAGAGACGTGCGGTGGGTCTGACGGCAACCGTTGCCAGAACTTCTGCAGGAGCTCTTAATTATACACCGGTGGCAAAGGTGACTAATTTAAGTGCTACGATTGAAGAACTGAAGGAAAAAGGTCTGTGGTTTGTGTGTGCAGATATGGGCGGAACAACCATGTATGATCTGAATCTGACAGGACCTATCGGTCTGGTGATCGGAAACGAAGGGGACGGCGTCAGCCGCCTGGTGAAGGAAAAGTGTGACTTCGTTGCATCTATTCCTATGAAGGGAGAGATCGATTCCCTGAACGCTTCTGTGGCAGCCGGAGTGCTGGCTTATGAGATTGTGCGTCAGCGTATAGGATAGATGTTAGAGACATTCTTATGGAAAATAGAAAAAATGCGGATTGTTGGTTTTATGCGGTCAACATGGTTCTTCTGGTAGAACTGTTCAGTCTGTTCCAACCAATTTATACTAATATAGACAATTATTGCACATCTATGATAATAAATCAGGTGTACGCGGAAGATGACTATAATATGTTTTTAAATCCCGTAGTGTGTTGGGTTTCGACATTTTTAGGGCAACTGTTTCCAGATGCAGATGGATTTTTGATATTGACAAGAGCGGTTTTGCTAGTAGGAATTGGAGCTGTCAGTTATTTTATAGCATTACATTTTAAACACTGGAGTGAGCGGCTTTTCTGGGGCGCAATGTTCTTTTTCCTGATTATAGAGATGAACCTGTTCTCGGACTTTTTTATGGTCTGGTCAGCTTTTCTTTCTTTTGTGGGAATGATCTGGCTGCTTCATGCTCTGAAAGGAGTAGATGTCAATAAAAAATGGATTTTAACAGGCACTTTTTTCTTGTGTTGTGGATTGATGTGGCGTCTTGGTGGATTTTGTTTGTTTGTTCCATTTATTTTACTTGACGTAGGAATTAACTTTCTATTCACATCCCATGGAAAGAAAGAAAAGCTACAATATATAAAAAAATGTTGTAAAGTGTTTTTGCCAGTAGTATTAAGTGTTTTAGTATTATTAACACTGGACTATGGATGTAAGCATTCTGAAAAATATGAAGATAGTGTCAGCTTTTGCGATGAAGTCAGCAGAATTGTTGACTATCCAATGAAAGAATATGATGAAGTGAAAGAGCAACTTTCAGGTATCAGCAGAAACGACTATGAAAGTCTACAAAATTATTTGTATGCAGATACAGATCAGATTACAGCAGAATATTGTGATAAAATAGCTTCAGCAGGTTATATAAGTGCGTTTCGTTTTGATATCAAAGAATTAGTATCTAAAACATATTCTCTGATTGCAAGATTTTATGGACTGATTAATTTCCGAATCTGGTGTATTGCACTTGGAATAGTAGGAATGTTGTTTATCTTCTCCAGAGCACCATGGTATTATAAACTGGAATTATTTTTTGCGGGAATCGGAGCTTATCTTATAATGATATATCTGACTTTTGTAGGGCGTCTTCCCGAGAGGATTATGCAGTCCGTTCTGTATGCTGTGATGGGAACAGTGCTGATACTGTATATGTCCCAAAGAGATAAACGGCATGAACCAAAGATCTGGAAAGATGTGGCCGTGCTTGCTTTTTCAGCCATTATAGTATTGCATTTAGGATCCGTGGAATTTGTTCCGCATCAGTCAATATGGACGGCACAGACAGGTGCATTAGATATGCCATGGGAAGAATTGTATGATTCAGATACAATTTATATTTGGAATGTGAGGGATCATATAAAAAATCCTATGAAGTATTTTATGCAGCAGGGGAAAATGGAACCAGAGGATTTTATGGCGCATAATATATGTGCTGGTGATTGGGATTTTACGCAATTATGTAACAAGGAACGCTTGAATCATCTGGGTGTGCCTAATCCAGCAAGAGCGTTACTAGAACGAGAAAAGACCTATTACATTGCAAATGACTGTGATGATATGTGGACATATCTGAAAGAACATTTCGACCCATCTGTTCAGGCTGTTCAGATTGGAGAAATCAAGGAAATTCCTATATGGGAATTTCGGTCTAAAAATTTTTGAAAAAAGCGTTTGAAAAAATTGAAAAAAGTTTAAAAATTTTGTTGACATATGTTGGACGCTGTGATAATATAATCAAGTCGCGAGCGACAAGAACACGACAAGCTGCTGTGGCTCAGGCGGTAGAGCGTCGCATTGGTAGTGCGGAGGTCACGGGTCCGATTCCCGTCAGCAGCTTTCTAGTTAAGAAGCGGAGAACCTTGAAAATAAAGGTTTTTCGCTTTTTTCGTTACCTGAAAGAATCTGGTACGATTTGGTACGCAAGCCTTGCAAACAGCCAGTCTGATGTGCTATGATTAATCACAGTTTTAACCGAGGAGGATCCTGTTATGGAGAATGAAGTGGTATCTAAGAATTTTATTGAAGTTGAGATAGAAAAAGATCTTGCGGAAGGTGTGTATGACACAGTGCATACCCGTTTTCCTCCGGAGCCGAATGGCTACCTGCATATTGGACATGCAAAATCCATCCTGCTGAACTATGGACTGGCTCAGAAGTACAATGGTAAGTTCAACATGCGTTTTGATGATACGAACCCGACCAAAGAGAAGGAGGAGTTCGTAGATGCGATCAAGAAAGATATCCAGTGGCTGGGGGCTGACTGGGAAGATCGTCTGTTCTTTGCGTCCAACTATTTTGATCAGATGTATGAGGCAGCTGTAAAGCTGATCAAAAAAGGAAAAGCTTATGTGTGTGACCTGACTGCAGAGCAGATCCGCGAGTACCGCGGAACTCTGACCGAGCCGGGTAAGAACAGCCCATACAGAGACAGAAGCGTGGAAGAGAACCTGGAGCTGTTCGAGAATATGAAAGCCGGAAAATATGCGGATGGAGAGAAAGTACTCCGCGCAAAGATTGATATGGCTTCGCCAAACATGAATATGCGTGATCCGGTTATCTATCGTGTGGCTCATATGTCCCATCACAATACCGGAGATAAATGGTGCATTTACCCGATGTATGACTTTGCTCATCCCATCGAGGATGCCATCGAGGGTATTACACATTCCATCTGTACGCTGGAGTTCGAGGACCACAGACCGCTGTATGACTGGGTGGTAAGAGAGCTTGAGTATCCGCATCCGCCTCGTCAGATCGAGTTTGCAAAGCTGTATCTGACCAATGTGGTAACTGGTAAGCGTTATATCAAACGTCTGGTAGAGGACGGTACTGTGGACGGCTGGGATGATCCGCGTCTGGTATCCATCGCAGCGCTGCGCCGCAGAGGCTTTACACCGGAGTCCATCAAGATGTTCGTAGACCTGTGTGGTGTGTCCAAGAGCAACAGTTCTGTGGATTATGCAATGCTGGAGTATTGTATCCGCGAGGATCTGAAGATGAAGAGATCCCGTATGATGGCAGTGCTCGATCCGATCAAGCTGGTGATCGACAATTATCCGGAAGGTGAGGTTGAATATCTGGATGCAGCCAACAATCTGGAAAATGAGGATCTTGGCAGCAGACAGATTCCATTCTGCAGAGAGCTGTACATCGAGAGAGATGATTTTATGGAAGAGCCGCCGAAGAAATATTTCCGTCTGTTCCCGGGCAACGAAGTGCGCCTGATGCATGCATATTTTGTAAAATGCGTAAACTTTGAGAAGGATGAGAATGGCAATGTGACAGTTGTACATTGTACCTATGATCCGGAGACCAAGGCAGGTAGCGGATTCACCGGACGTAAAGTAAAGGGAACCATTCACTGGGTACCGGCGACCTTTGCAGTTGATGCTGAAGTTCGTCTCTATGAGAACCTGATCGACGAGGAAAAGGGTGTATATAACGAAGATGGAACCATGAATATCAATCCGAATTCTCTGACTGTTGTACAGGCAAAGCTGGAGCCGGCATTGAAAGATGTACAGGCTTATGACAGCTTCCAGTTCGTAAGAAACGGATTCTTCTGTGTGGATGCAAAGGATTCCAGACCGGATGCGCTGGTATTTAACCGGATCGTATCACTGAAGAGTTCTTTCAAGCTGCCGAAGAAAGACTGATGTTGCTATAGAATAAGATAAGAGGATAAGCCGAAGGAGTGAGGGTCTTGCAGGAGAAACTTATGCTTCCTTCGGCTTTTTTATAAAATATGTACGAGATCACTATGAATCTGGATCCAAGATCCACGAAAACATTGTATGAGCAAATTTACGAATATATCCGGGATGAGATTCGCAAAGGAACGTTAAAGTGCGGGGAGCGTCTGCCGTCTACCCGTCTGCTGGCGTCTCATCTGGACGTGAGCCGAAGTACTGCCCAGCTTGCCTATGAGCAGCTGTTGTCTGAAGGGTATATTGAAGCCATTCCATGTAAGGGTTATTTTGTGTGTCAGATGGAAGCATTGTATCGACTGGATACAGCACCGGTGAAGCCGGAGCGGATAGTAGAGCCGGAACCCAATACATATCGCTATGATTTTACGCCAAATGGAATTGATCTGAAGCATTTTCCCTTTGCAGCCTGGCGGAAGCTGAACCGGGAAGTGCTGCAGCAGGATGAGAGCGATCTCTTTCTGCTGGGGGAAGCCAGCGGAGAATGGGAACTCAGAGAGGTGATCAGTTCCTATCTTCATCAGGCCCGTGGAGTGCATGTGCAGCCGGAGCAGGTGATCGTGGGAGCCGGAAATGACTATCTGCTCATGCTGTTGTCCCGGATTCTTGGGATGGATCATAAGATTGCCATGGAGAGTCCTACTTATCGACATGCATGGGATGTGTTCCAGAAGCTTGGTTATGATTGTCGGACGGTATCTATGGATAAGTTTGGCATGAGTGTGGAAAAGCTGAAAGAGAGTGGTGCGGACATTGCCTATGTGATGCCTTCTCATCAATATCCGCTGGGAATTGTCATGCCTATCAAGCGGCGGCAGGAGCTGCTGCGCTGGGCAGAAGAGAAGCCTGGCAGATATCTGATTGAAGATGATTACGACAGTGAGTTTCGTTATATTGGAAAACCCATTCCTTCCCTGCAGGGAAATGACCGGAGCGGCTGTGTGATCTATCTTGGAACCTTTTCCAAATCCATTGCGCCTGCCATCCGTATCAGTTATCTGGTGCTGCCGGAGAGCCTTCTGGAGACCTACAGACGGATTGATAATGTATTTTCCAGTACCGTATCCAGACTGGATCAGCGGGTGCTGCAGCTTTTTATGGAAAAGGGCTATTATGAGAGGCATCTGAATAAGATGCGAGCTCTCTATAAGAGTAAGCATGATGTGCTCATGAGTGAGATTAGGAAAATGCGTGGTGTGAGACAGGTGCTGGGAGATCATTCAGGAGTTCACATTCTGCTGCAGTTGGACGGCCATCTGACAGAGCAGGAACTGATTGGGCGGGCCAGACAGGCGGGCATCAAGGTCTATCCCCTGTCCGAATATTGTGTAAATGAGGCAGATTACCCGCCGACGGTGATCCTTGGTTATGCGACACTTTCAGAAGAAGAGATTGTAGAAGGAATTACATTGCTTCGAAAAGCTTGGAAATAAGATGACATACAGGAGAGAGACAAAAGATGAGGAGTATGAAAAAAAAAGTTGCAGTTCTTTTGATGCTGACATTGGTGCTGACGGACTCGCCGGTTTTGTTTGCGGCGGAATCCGTACAGACGCCGGTAGTATATGAAGCGGTAGACGAAGTGACTGCGGAGGCGGCAGAAGATCAGGAGATGATCGAAGAGTCCGGCGGAGATATTGATGAAAATGCTGGAGAAGACAGCGGTGCAGATGTTGGCGAGGATGTTGGAAAAGATAATGGAGAAGACGCTGGCGAAGATACGGGCAAGGACAATGGACAAGATGCTGGCGAAGATACGGGCAAGGACAATGGAGAAGACGCTGGCGAAGATACGGGCAAAGACAATGGAGAAGACGCTGGTGAAGATACCGGAAAAGGTAGTGGCGGGACTGTTGGCGAGGATGCCGGAAAAGATACTAGTACAGACAGCGGAAATGTAGGTGGAAATGACATTGGTGAAGACCGTGGGAATGATACCGGAAAAGACACTGAAAATGACAGTACAGACGAAGAGAAATCTCTGGAAGGTGTCATTACTGTATCGGCGATCAAAAGTCAGACCTACACCGGAAAAGAGCTAAAACCTGCCGTTACGGTAAAAGATGCAGCAACAAAGAAAACACTGAAGATCAATAAGCAGTATACGGTTTCTTATGAAAATAATGTGGATGCCGGAACAGCAGCGGTCGTGATAACGGGAATCTCAGCCAGCGGATATGAAGGAGTCCTGCGGGTCGAATTTCAAATATTGTCAAGACTCATGAAAAATGTAGCGGCAAAAACGATTCAGAAAGCGTTCTATTATTCAGGTGAAGAACAGGATCCGGATCTGAATCTTACCTACAACAAAATGACACTGCAAAAGGACAGGGACTACACCGTTACCTATGAAAACAATATGAATCCAGGCAATGGTGTCATAACAATTACAGGAATCGGCAACTATACAGGAATCAAAATATTGAAATTTAAGATTCAGAAACAGCAGATGAAGAATCTGGATATAAGTCTGTCGGAAGATTCTGCCGTGTGGGAATCGGAACTTGCATATCCGGAAGTAATGGTACAGCAGCGGGGAAGCAGCGAAGCAGCTGCGTGTACAGAAGGAACAGACTATAAAGTCGTATATCCGAAACAGCTGAAAGTGGGGAAAAATACGATCAAAGTGACAGGCCTTGGCAATTATACAGGTACTGTGAGCAAAATCTATACCGTACAGAAGCGTTCTCTGTCACAGGCGAAAGTCATCTGTCCTTATATCTGGGAATATACAGGAAAGAATTTAAAGGTGCAGCCGGAGCAGGTATTGTGGGGAGAAACAGAGCTGATTTATAATAAAGATTATACGATCCGGTATGCCAAAGAAAACGGGACAAAAGTCTCTTCCATAAAAACAGCAGGAAGTTATCAATTGATACTGACTGGAAAAGGAAATTATGAAGGTTCTGTCAGTATTTCCTTCTGTGTGACCGGGGATTCCGATGTGATCAATAATAATCTGAACAGCAATGTAATTGTTCCGACAGATGGTAATCAATTTCAGATTGAAAGTTGTCTGGCAAAGTCAGCTGATGGATTAACCGTTCAGGTCAGTCTTAAAACAGAGCAGAATGAATTCCTGCAGGCACTGGCAGAAGAGTACCCGCTCTATGCAGTCAGACTGAGCAGTGCAGGAAACAGTGTAGAAGCGGCAGCACAGGCAGAATATACCAAAGAAGATGACCTGATAATAACTGCAGCGTTTACTTCTGAAGACGAATTATGCAGAGCAGAGAGCATGGGACAGTATGCAGTGGCTCTTGAGACTGAGAAAGGAAAGTATCAGGTGGTCAGTGATACATCATTTTTGCAGAATCCGGAAATTTTTAATGAATTGAATGAAAGCTATGATGCTGACAAGGATATCTATTTTGGATATTATGAAAAATACAAAATATCATCCAAGAAAGGTATTCAGGGTACCGATGATGCTTTGACAGATGACCTGAAAGTGCAGCATGTACTTCTGAATCTGGACATGTCACAGGTAATAGGAACGGAAGAAAAAGAGGGATATAAATTATATAATTATAAGGGAAAAGAGTATTATTTTAAAGATATTCTTGGAGACACCATTTACAGTTTGAATGGCTGGGGAAATAATAATCCGTATGGTTCGCATAATCGAAGCGTAACAGTGGTTCTTCTGATGGGATGGAGGAATGAACTGAGTTATCTGATCCATCCGTCCGCAAGGCGAAAAGGCGCTGCACCTTATTATGCGCTGAATATGCAGGATGAAAAGGCCAGAGAGACCTTTGAAGCGCTGTTTCACTGGCTGGGAGAGACCTATGGAGCAGACAGAAAATATCGTGTAAGCAACTGGACATTGGGGAATGAAGTGAACAGCTGTAAGGCATGGAACTATTCTGGCAGCATGTCTCTGGACAAGTGTGTGGAAAATTATGCAAAGGCATTTGAACTGCTGTATCAGGGAATCCAGAGTTCTGCGGCATCCCCAAGGCTCTTTATCTCGTTGGATCACTGCTGGACCACGGCGGATGCTGGACACAATGGGAAATCTTATCTGGATAAATTTGCGGCTTATATGAATGAACATGCACCCCATGTGCAGTGGAATGTGAACTATCATTCCTATTCGCAGCCGCTGACCAGAAGCACATTCTGGAGTGATACCTCCAATACGACGAGCTCTGTGAGTACAAAATATATTTCCATGAGAAATATCAAAGTGCTGACGGATTATCTGTCCACGCTGGAAGAAAAATACGGAAAAGAGAACGGATCGATCCGTGTGATTCTTGGAGAGCATGGATTTTCCGGACGTCTGGGCAATGCAGCAGAGGAGCGAAAACAGGCAGCGGCGCTTGGATATGGCTATTATATAGCCATGTTCAATGATCGGATCGATGCCTATATTATCCGTGCTTATCAGGATGCACCTGCAGAGACGAAGACAGGACTGTATCTGGGCTTGCAGGGATATAAATCGAAGAAATGGGTATCCAAGAAGGCATACGGTGTCTACAAGTACATTGATACGGATCAGTCACTGGATTATATGGATAAATATCTGGCAACGGTAGGACTTAAGAGCTGGGAAAGTAAAATCAGTGGATTTGATGCATCTGCGCTGGCTGCAGATCCGGATTATTGATACATTTATTTCAGAAAAAAGAACGGCTGGAAAGCAGGAATGCTTTCCAACCGTTCTTTTTGTATGCTGCCTGAGACAGCTTATTTTTTCAGCGTGACAGAGATCGGAATCTGATAGGTGATCAGTTTTCCGTTTTTCGTACCTGCATTCGGAAGGGTCACGACTGCAGTTGCCTTGTAGGTCTTCTCAAGACCGCGGGTCTTAACAGGATCTACATAGAACAGTAAGGTGTTTTCCCTGGATGTGCAGGAGATGCCGGTTCCGTCCAGGCCGTTAACGGTGATATCTTCTATTTCCTCACTGTCAATACCGGAAACAGTGAATTCTACATACGCTCCATGCTCCATGCCTGCAGATGCATTGTAGAGCGTGACAGCTTTTTTATCTGCTTTTACAGATGCGGACTGTACAAGGTTCAGGGTCACCGGAACGGCGGTCGGATCCAGCTCGGATCCATCAGCCAGAGTGACAGTATAGTACACTGTGATCTTATCTTTGCCAATCGGGAGATGCTGTCCTTCATTAACAGAGATTTCAAGCAGATTGTCATAGTGGCGGAAGGTGCAGTCATATTTTTCAGCAGAATCTTCGTCCAGCCAGGCATTCGTGATGGCAGCACCAAGGGGAAGATTCTTTGCAGTAGAAAGAATACGAAGATCACTGTTTTCTGTGTCCACAACATTCAGCTTGCCTTTAACTGTGGTTTTGATCGTAACAGCACTGCTCTTTGTCTGCGGCTTGAATGTAACTGCAACCGGCTTCAGAGATATGGAAGGATTAGACTTCAAAGTAGCAGTAAAGGTTGCCTTGACAGGATTCGTGCTGGAGAAAAATTCGTCTGTGGAAGTGATCTTATAACCATATGTATAGTGGTTCTGATAATCTTCAGCGTTCAATCCGCCACGGGAAAAACTGCAGTTGATATTCCATTTTTCAGGATCTGCTGTCTGTTCAATGTCTCCAAAGTCAATATTGAAGTACAGATCAAGCAGTTCATTGTCTATCTGATCTTTGGAGAAGGTATAGGTGGCTGCAGGCTTGCTGTAATTCAGCTGATTTACATTATAGGTTAGTCTGAGATCTTTCGCCTGGCGGATTGTAACCATGCGAGAAGCACTCCTCAGTACGGTATCTGCATCGGCGAATTGATCAGAAGTAATGTTAAACTGAATCGGTGCTTTCTTTGCAGTCACTCCATCCTTCAGTTTCAGAGTGATGTATGCATATCCATGATCAATGCTGTCATCTTCCGGCCACTGGCTGATGACAGTAAAGTATTTTGCTGACTCATCGGTAAGATTCAGATCTTTTCCGGTCATTCCGGACGGAGTTGTCACAGCGATACCGATATCCTCAGTATATCCCTGATAATATATATAACTGGAATAGTCACTTCCAACCGGGAATTTTGGAGTCTTTCTCTCAGGTTTCAGGTTCAGAGAGAGGTTCACCGGATTCCAGTAACCATCATAGTACAGAGAGAGTGTGGTCTTCGGCTGCAGGGTAGACAGGTCTGCAGAATCTTTCAGACGCAGGGTAAGGATCCACTGATCGTCTTTGTCGGTATACTCAAGAAGAGATCCGTAGAAAGGAACGATCTCGTAGCTGGAGTCTTCATTGAGCCTGATATCTGTCGGATCCATTTTGCTGGTGATCAGAACTTTGGCATAAGAAGCGTTTGATGTATTTTTCCAGAAAGTGTTGGTCTTCTGAGTGACTTTTGCACTTGCCTTCGGAGTAGCAGGTTTGTTGGTTACCGCAATCTTGATGGCATCAGTGTGGGTGATCGCTTCATTGCCTGCAGACTGCTGTGTTATGTTCAGAGATACTGTGGTCTTTCCGGATTTTGCAATGGTTCCTTCTTTGTAGCGGATAGAGACTGCCATTCCTTTACCTGAGGTGTACATCAGCTCAAATGGAGAATCCGGATCTGTCAGTCCGATGGACGTGATCTCCATATCCTTGACCAGCAGGTTGTTCGGATAGATAACGAGCGGCTGCCATTCAGAAGAATTAGAGTTCATGGTCAGGCTGGTGGTTCCCTGACGGACTGCCATATCTGCAACGATCACTTTGAAGGTTGCTTTTGCTTTGTTAGAAGCTGCAGTGATCTCGGCTACACCGGTTACGGCATTTTTCGGAATCACAAGTGTGTAGGTATCTCCGATCTGTTTCACAGAAGCAATCTTGGAGTTGCTGGTTTTCCAGGTGACTTTTCCAGTACACGGCTGATTCATGGTATCGGTCAGTGCGACAGTCAGATTGCCGGAAAAGGCAGCAGTCTTAACTGACTCTGCGTCTATCAGATAAGTGCCGTCGTTCCAGTTCTCATCAGGGGAAGTGATAGTGATATTGGCAACTCCCGGAGTGATGACCGTCAGCTTGATGGATGCACTTACGATATCCTTTAGGCCTTCTTCTTCGCGAAGCTCTTCATCTGCATAAGCGGTGATAGTGACGGTTCCCGGTTTCCGTGCAGTCACAAGGCCAGTATCTGGATCTACAGATGCAATTTTACTGTTTGAAGATGCAAAACGGATTTCTGGATTTCGGTTAAATGGATATTTATCCTGTCCGGCATCTGGAGTGGCTGTGATCTGTAGTTTCTGGCCGGTCTGGATTGTGGTGCGTTCAGCAGACAGATCCATGGATTGTACCCATACAATCTCCGGGCGGTATTCTACCAGAACTACATCGTTGTCCTGAATGTCAGAAGCGTTGATGGAAGCAGGAGCTTCTCCGGCATTTTCCGGCAGCTTGTAGAGACTTGAAGCCTCAAAACTTCCTTCTTTGCTGTTCCAGTAGAGGTTGCCAGAAGAAAAAGCGGAGGTGTTCCATTCATCGTCATCATCAAACAGGAAACCGAACAGCTTACCGATTATAGAACGCAGTGTCCAGCCGGCAGTTCCATCAGAGATAGTACCATCTGCAGATACAGATCCGCCGGATGCGATAAATGCATTGTAGTAGTCATAGTCCAGAAGAGTCACATCTGTTCTGGTCAGACACAGGGCCGTATCCACGGTGGAAGAGATATAATAAGTTTTGTCAGCTTCCATATAGTGATATCTGCGGGTCTTATTCCAATGCCACTGATCACAGTTGCTGTCATCAGTGCAGGAGATCCAGCAGTCGGTCCAGCCCATAAAGCCGTCGTCATCATCCGGAAGAGGTGTTGTCATATACGTACCGGAGATTGTCGGTGTGAATGCATAATACTCATTGGCATCCATGTAAAGCTCAGTACCGGAATAGTTGATTACAGGTCCCATTTCGATAACAGAGATACTGTTCATATAATCTGGGAACCGGATGATGTAAGTATAGCCGGCTGTCATCAGAAATTCACTTGAGGTACCTGCAGTGGATCCGTCCTGCTGGCAGTATACCCAGTCTGCAGAGATCGAGTAGACACCGGTATATTCCGGGCTGAAGGCTGCATATGGGATGGTTTTGTCATAAGGACAGTTTGACCGGATCGTCGGGATCTCGAAATCATAGTCTCGCAACAATGTAAAGGTGGTTGTTGTATCCTTATGGTTATATAAAGTTACTGTGAAGGTCTTACTTCCTTTGCGGGTTCCTGAGTAGGAGATCACATCATAGGTGTTTTCGTCGATCTCTGAGGTATGAATGGAAAATACCCAGGAATCATAGTCCGTGAAGTTCACATTGGATGCTTCCGGACGGGAGATCAGGTAGTCGCCCGGATCAGACACGGTGAACTGGTAAGTCTTGTCCTGATAGGGGCCTACTTCAATGGATCCTGTCCAGGCATCCAGCACCTCAATCGCATCACTGTCCAGTACCGTCAATTCGTCAGAAGTGCCTTCCTGTGCAGCAGGTTCTTCGGTTTCGTTAGAAACGGTTGCCTCATCAGATTTTTTAGTTTTTTCCGTGTCGTCTGCCTCATTTGTGTCTTCTGACACAGGCGTTTCCTGAGGATCGGAGGATTCCGTATCCTCATCAGAAGGAACAGCATCCGTCTGGGGAGGCTCTTCCGTGTCTTCTGTCTGCTCTGCCTGAACGGTCATTTCTGCGGCAAATGCAGGGATCACATCGCCGAAAGAAAGAGTTGCCGCCAACAGAAGAGCCAGAAGCTGGTGAAAGCGTTTTTTCATAACATTTCTCTCCTTTTTATTTGAATATGACTCAGGCAGAGTCACTTTTTGCGGACTTCTGCACAGATCATTTTTATTATAGCACCGGCACAGGGCAGAATACAAACAGGAATATAAAAATCAGTACATATTTTTGTGAAAGCCGCCTTGCTAAATCTTGTAATTATAGTGAAAATTGTCTATAATTTTTATAACTATCATTCGAGAGACGAGGGAACGATATTATGAAAAAACCACGAGTACACCGGCTTCTGGCCGGAATTCTGTGTGCAGCCATGCTCACACAGAATCTGACAGTTACTTCTCTGGCAAGTGAGCCAGAACCAGCGGTCGTGCAGGAGACGGAAGCGGAGGCAGGACTGGAAGAAAGCACGGATCTGGAGGAAAACACGGAACCTGAAGCGGTCGAAGAGGAGTCTGAGGCTGAAGAGCCGGAGGCAGCAGAAGAGGCCGGGGAAGCAGAACCAGACACGGAGGAAGAAGCTGAGCAGGAAGATGTATTTGTGGAGAATGAAGACACGGAACCAGAAGATACAGATGGTACGATACTGGACGAAGCGGTATGTGTTCCGAATTCTTCTGTAGCTGCTCACAGTGCTGCGAAGAGTGCAAGATCATCTGATTTTTCTACATTATTTGTGATGCAGATGGATATTAAATATCAGCAGACAGAAGCCAGAAAGATGCTGGATATTGTCAATGAATTCAGAAAAAGTGAAGATGCATGGTGCTGGGATGAGACAGACACGGAAAAAGTGAAGATTGAAGACCTTGAGGATCTGGAATGGGATTATAACCTAGAAAAAATTGCTATGCTGCGTGCAGCAGAATGTGCATTATATCCTTCTCATCGCAGACCGGATGGAACTATGTGTATCACTGCATTTGACAGAGGTGATGAGACATATTCTTATTCTGTAAAGGGTGAGAACATCGCAGGAGCAGCGACGACTGCGAGAAATGCATTCCTGATCTGGAAGGAACAGAATGCTACATATGCAGGTCAGGGACATCGCAGAAATATGCTGGGAATCATGGAAGCATCGAAAGGTGGTTTTATAAAGACAGGATTCAATGCGATCGGAATTGGACATGTAGTGTTTCAGGGAACCCATTTCTGGACAATGGTACTTGGCACAACAAAAAAAGTATGTAAAGAAGAAATCCCTGCTGTTGACGATGTGCAGACGGATATGATAGTTGCTTCGACAGATTATGTATCTTCTCTGAAAATGTCAAATACAGAAATGGAAGTTCCGTATGGAAGTGTTGTATTGAGACCATTGGTTCCGGCTTCGATAAAGTTGAGTAATGCAGCCAATGTCAGGATTTACTTAAATTGGGAATCAGATGATCCGACAATTGCAGATGAAAAGAATGGAATGCTCCGGGCATTGAAAGTGGGAAAAACTACATTTCGATCGACGTTTTGTCCGGAAACAAAGTATAAACAGGATCTGGAAGCTGCCATAACGGTTGTGCCGGCAGAGTTGGCAGAAGAAGATATTACGCTGGAACAGGATTATTATGAATACAGTGGAGAAGAAATAGAGCCAGCTGTAACTGTGAGATGGAATGATCAGGAATTGGTGGAGGGAACTGATTATACCGTTATTTATGAAAATAATCGTTCTGGCGGAACAGCGGCAGCAGTTGTAGAGGGAATCGGGAACTTCGGTGGACGTATAGAAAAAAAATTTACGATTTATTGTGAACATACGTATGGACAGGGAGTTGTAACCAGAAGACCGACTTGTACAGAAGAAGGAGTCAGAAGTTATGTCTGCACCATTTGCGATGCAGTGAAAACGGAAGCAATCGAAGCACTGGGACACACTTATATTACGGATCCGGCAGTGGAAGCAACTTGTACAGAAAGCGGGTTGACGGAAGGAAAACACTGCTCTGTTTGTCATGAGGTATTTGAAGAACAAAAAGTGGTTCCGGCATTGGGACATGATTATGTGGATGGAATCTGCAGCAGATGTCAGGCGGTAAAGCCTGTGCTGACAGCAGAAGATTTTATTGTGTCAAAACCGTCTGCTCTTATTTATGATGGGACTGAAAAACCAGTTGATGTTAAGACCGTACAGGAAATCACGGATGTTGGAAAAATAACTATTAATTATTATCAGAATGGCGAAAGACTGGAAAGTATCCCTGTTGATGCTGGTACATATGAAGTAAGACTGTCTGTAGAAGAAAGCGATACCTATTATAAAAGTGAAGATCTTTATTTGCCACAATGGGAGTATACGATCCATAAAGCCGAAGCAACTGTCAGATGTACAGATGTAACCGTCAGACAGGGCAAAGCGCTGCCGAAAAAATATGAATATGAAGTATCCGGGCTGATTGGAACAGAACAGCTTGGTTTTATACCTGAAATAGATTGTGAAACAGCGGATTCTTCTGCAATAGGAACATATAAGATCATTCCTTCGGGTCCCGCTGAATTGAAAAATTATAAAATTACATATGAACCGGGAACTTTGTATGTAATTGAAAAAGGAGATGCAATTGCCCAGGGAAAAATCGATGCTGTGTATGGAAAAATCACATGGATTATTGATGCGGATGGAGAACTTACTGTAGAAGGACGGGGCGATCTGTCAGAAGATAATATCCGGATCAATAATTCTTATGAAAGAATTCCATGGTATCCGTACAAGGATACGATCACATCTGCCAGAATCAAAGTCACAGGCATGAAAAATGCGGCTAGTTTGTTATATAGCTGCAAAAATATGACATCCGTGGATCTGTCAGAATTTGACACTTCACAGGTGACCAACATGTATCATATGTTTTCATGGTGTGAAAATCTGGAAGAACTGGATCTGTCTTCCATGGATACAGCGAAAGTAAAAAATATGAAAGATGTGTTTTATGGATGCGCAAAACTGAAAACTCTGGATCTGTCTAATTTTGATACAACAAATGTTACGGATATGAACTCTATGTTTGGGGAGTGCACGTCACTGGAAGAAATAAATGTCAGCAGCTTTCACACAGAGAATGTTACCGATATGGCATTTATGTTTTATGAATGCAAAAAACTGAAATATCTGGATGTAAGCAGTTTTAGAATAGAGAAAGTAAAAACTGTGCTTGCCATGTTTGATCAGTGTACAAGCCTGACGGGACTTGATCTGAGTGGATTTGATTTTCAAAATGTTACCAGAGTAGCAAGACTGATTGACCGATGTAATAATCTGACTTATATTCGAACACCTAAAAACGTGCCTGAAATTAGTAATCAGACGATAGAGCTTCCTAAAAACTATATCAGAGATAAATGGTATGATCTGGAAGGCAATGAAGTGACAACCATCCAGACGGGTCTGGCAGAAAGCGTCACCCTTTACAAAAATAACAAAGAAGTGTTGAAACAACCCATAGGTCTGGTGGCAGAAAAAGAGAAGACCACCTATGAATGGGGGGAAACTCTGTCGTTGGATGATCTGAATGTGGCAGTCAGATATCTGGATGAGAGCCGTGAAACAGTATCTGATTATACGACCAACGCAGACAGTATCGATATGTCAGAGCCGGGAGAGAAAAAACTTCACATTGTCTATGGGGATATGACCGCAGATGTGAAGATTGCTGTCATCGCAAAGCAACTGGATGCTATAAAAGTGTCGTTCAGTCCATTGCCTGAATATACTTATGACGGAGAAGAGAAGAAACCGGTGCCGGAAGCATACTATGATGAGCAGCTGTTGGTTCCGGACGTGGATTATACAATTTCTTATGAAAACAATCGGAACGCAGGCTATGGAATTGTGCAGATCACAGGTAAAGACAAATATGAAGGATCCCTGAAAAAAGAATTTCTGATCAAAAAAGCTGTTTTAACAATAACTGCACCGGATCGGACAATCGCCCAAGGTGTCCGTTTGACAGGAAATGGAAATACATGCAGGGTGGAAGGTTTGAAAGGATCCGACAGGTTTGTTATAGAACCGACTTATACCTGTATGATCAGCACCGACGAGGTTGGAATCTACCCAAATACAATCGTTACGTCAGGTGCAGACGCTGGAGACAATTATGAAATCGTCTATGTGAATGGCACACTGACAATTATCGAACGGCAGACACAGGATCTGGCAGTAAAGGAGCTTGTTCAGACAGAATATACAGGAAGTAAATTGAAACCGCTATTAAAGGTATATGACAAGGAAACAGGTGCTCTCTTAAAAAATGGAAAAGATTATAAAATTTCTTATTATAATAATATAAATGCAGACCCGGTGAAAGCTGCTGGAGGTATCTCGGATAATCAGGAAAAAGATGATGAGACCGGCTTTGATCCGGAGCTGCCCTATGCAGTGGTGACTGGAAAGGGCAACTATCAGGGTGTGCTGTATGTGAACTTCCATATCCTTCCGGTTG
>ERZ773248.1518-NODE-1518-length-18379-cov-16.018337_pt1 | contig 18379 bp, 19 predicted proteins | sample MGYA00580518_ERZ773248 | MGnify/ENA primary metagenome ERZ773248 (study PRJEB29015, sample SAMEA2737762) | human gut metagenome | biome: human gut; feature: human-associated habitat; material: faeces | place: China | collected 2012 ...
GAATGCTTGGGGCAAGTGTTCACCCCGCTGTTCACCATTCGGTAACTTAAGATTGATAGTACTTGTTTACTCAATGTTTCATGAGGCAGAACATCAGGCTGAATACTGAACTCTGAACACTGAAAATAGGGTAAAAATAGCGTTTTATGGATGTTTTAAATCCTATATAACCCATTGATACATATTTCTGTATATTCTTTAGCATGCGCTGCTTATAAAAAGAGTGAAACGCTAAAGTTCAGCTTCAGCCCTCCTCGGCGACAGTAGTAATTTTTAGAAAATCTTTTTTTAAAGAACATAAGTTAAAACAATGAATATAATCAAAACAGAAATTGATGGCGTTCTCATTATAGAGCCACGCCTCTTCCGCGACGCTCGTGGTTACTTCTTCGAGAGCTTCAGCGAGCGAGAGTTTGATGAGAAGGTTGCCCCAATCCTGGGACATAGTGTTCACTTCTGCCAAGACAATGAGTCAATGAGCAGCTATGGCGTGATGCGAGGTCTGCACTTCCAACGCCCACCATATACTCAAAGCAAGCTGGTACGTTGCGTAAAAGGCAGAGTGCTCGATGTAGCAGTAGATATTCGCAAAGGATCACCAACCTATGGCAAACATGTGGCTGTAGAGCTGACTGAAGATAATCATGTCCAGTTCTTCATTCCTAAGGGATTTGCCCATGGCTTCGCTGTCCTCTCAGAAACAGCCGTCTTCCAGTACAAGTGTGATAACTTCTATCATCCTGAGGCAGATGGAGGCATCTCTATCCTCGATGATAGCCTTGGTATTGATTGGAAAATCCCAACAGAACATGCTAATCTCTCCGAGAAAGATACGAAGCATGCGATGTTGAAGGACTTCGATTCTCCATTCGACATCAACGTAGATTTGTACAAATAAGGATATATTAAGGATACTGATATAATAGTTAATATTTATCCTTTATGTATTGAAATCAATTTTTTAATTATTATTTATTATGAAAAGATACTTTGTAGAAGAACAAATGGATGGGACTTATAGAGTCTTTTTTGTTAATTTGGTAACAAAACGTGTGGAGTATCTTATGGATATTTTTTGTAGCAAAACAGATGCACAGGCCTTTTGTGACGAACTGAACGCTGAAGAAGAATAGTGACTGCTTACAAATTATATCCTAAGATATAAGGCTAAGTAGTTTAAGATTCTTTTGAAAGTAATCTAAGCCTCATTCTGTAATCATCAGGTTCTCTTCGATGTAGCGATGTTGAAAAATAGCAGAGGTGAAGGAGTTTGCTTAGCAATCCTTCACCCTAAAAGATAAAGTAAACGAGCGCAATGAAAGCTGGCTTTCAAATTGCCGAGTGCAGCTTATCTTCTGTAAAACGATATAAAATAACTTTTATCAAAAACAGATACGTGTAACTACTTGTAATATAGTGGGGACGCTGTATTGGTGATATACATATTAAGTATTTAATGATTGAAAAATAAATTAAGTAGATGAAAATAGTATTAAGTACTGATAGTATGATTTCTGCAGTGCGCCTTAAAGGTGCAATATTGCGAGCTGTAAAGGGTGAGAATTCCGATATTTCTATCGAAACCTGGAGCTATGTCAGGACAAGTGATAATTTTGATGTCATATATCATAATAAGGAACAGTATGTAAATGATCCTACAAAGAATGTTCTTTTTAAAGTGGTGCAAGATGGCAATGATGTATTATTAACTGTTGCATGGTGGAAGAGAAACCCTGACCCTTCATGGGAAATAAGAAGTCTTCATGTTGGGCGTTTGGTTGAGCTTTTGTTGACTTATTTCAAAAATAAGTTTATCAGTTTTAAAATTGTGGATTTTAATTAGAAAGATTATGGTTTCAATCACCCGTGAAGATGGAGATGTCAGCAATGAACTTTTATCAGGAATTACTGATAATTTAAAGTTCTTCATCGAAAATATAACTTGCGTAAGAGAAACATTTGGTTTTAGTCAGACTACATTATCAACGCAATTAAATAAAACGCGTAAAGAATTAGCTGAGTTTATAAACCATAATAATATCAGTGAGAAAGAGGACGAAATAGTTATCCCTAACACTAAGCGTAAAAGTTATCGTAATTTGGAAAGAAGTGTTAGAAGAGCAGAACAAGCTTTTAACTTGATTCCTCCCAGTTATTTAGTTTCATTGGTTTCTTTATTTGATTCTTTTTATGCTGGTCTTGTAAGGTGTATTTATAATTTATGTCCTGAAAAATTGCAAGAAAGTGATATGTCCTTCAAATATAGAGACTTAAAAGATCTGGATTCTGTTAGAGAGGTAAAGCAGATTATAGTAGAAAATAAAATTGAAAGTCTCTTAAGAGATTCTCATGAGGAGCAATTCAAATGGCTAGCTTCTGCAATAGGAGTTTCTACATTAATGCAGTTTCAAGGATGGAGCGAATTTATCGAGATTACAGAGCGTAGAAATTTATTTGTGCATGCAAATGGAAAAGTTTCAGCTCAATATATAAACATTTGTAAAAAACACAAATCTATTGATGGTAATATTTCTATAGGTTCTACCTTAAAAGTAAGCAAAGAATATTTTGAGAATGCATTTAAAAATTTATATAAGATAAGCATAATGCTTTCTTATATGTTATCTTGTAAAGTTTACCTGGCGAAATTTACTGATGATCAGAATTCGGTTGATAAACATTTAATATCTCGCATATTTGAACTTATATCAGATGAATTGTATGACGTTGCAATAGATGTGTCGATATTTGCATTAGGCGTGAAGTTTAAGCATTCTATATACGACAAGTGTTTCTTTACATTAAACTTAGCTCAGGCTTATAAATGGGCAGATAATCAAGAAAAATGTATAGAAGTGCTCAGAAATGAAGATTGTTCAGCATGGAGAGATGAATTCTTGCTTCCAAAATATGTACTAGAAGATGATTACGAAAGTGCATATAAACTGATGGCAAAGGTGGGTGACAACAATGGAGTTCTAACAGCTACAGCTTATAGAGATTGGCCTATCTTTAAAGAAATAAGAAAGGAAACAAAATTCTCAAATTTGTTCCATGAGATATTTGGAGAACAATTAAGAGAAAATGTTAATGTTGGTAACGAAAAAATGATTCATGAAGAAAATGTTGCTAATAAAGAAGTTCAATAAGTAAATCAATTATGAAACAACCAAAGATTTCAGTAGTGACGGTATGCTACAATGCCGTTAATGACATAGGGAAAACGACTCTCTCAGACATAAATCTGGCGAGATCTTTGATGGTCCGCCAACCTTAGAGCATAGCGGTTCTGAGCACCGGAGGGCGGTTACATCCTCTCGTTCCTGAGGAAAGAGAGGCTTGGAGAGAAAGGTGGAGCCTTCTTTAATGGTAAAGAAGGACGGGATGATTTTAGAAAACATGTTATTGATCAATAAATAATAATTATATGAAGGGAATAGTATTGGCAGGTGGAAGCGGAACACGCTTGTACCCAATCACCAAAGGTATCAGCAAGCAGCTGATTCCAATCTTTGATAAACCGATGATATACTACCCAATATCAGTATTGATGTTGGCAGGTATCCGTGAAATACTCATTATTTCAACCCCTTTCGACTTGCCAGGCTTCAAGCGCCTCTTAGGCGATGGAAGCCAGTTCGAAGTCAAATTCGAGTATGCCGAGCAGCCATCACCAGATGGGTTGGCACAGGCCTTCATTATCGGTGAGGATTTTATTGGTAATGATTCTGCTTGCCTCGTATTAGGCGATAATATCTTCTATGGTGCAGGATTGAACCAGATGCTGCATCAGGCAGTAGTAGATGCAGAGCAGAACAATAAGGCAACCGTCTTCGGTTATCGTGTCAGCGATCCAGAGCGTTATGGTGTTGCTGAGTTTGATGAGCAAGGCAATTGTCTGAGCATTGAAGAGAAGCCTGAGCATCCAAAGAGCAACTATGCTGTGGTAGGCTTATACTTCTATCCTAACAAGGTAGTAGAAGTAGCCAAACATATCAAGCCTTCAGCTCGTGGAGAGTTGGAAATCACAACAGTCAACCAGGAGTTCCTGAAAGATAAGGAGCTGAAGGTGCAGACTATGGCAAGAGGATTTGCCTGGCTTGATACTGGAACCCATGATTCCCTTTCTGAGGCATCAACCTTTATTGAAGTTTTGGAGAAGCGTCAGGGCTTGAAGGTGGCTTGTCTGGAAGGAATTGCATACCGCCAAGGTTGGATTACTGCAGAACAGTTGAGAGAGAATGCACAGCCTATGTTGAAGAATGACTATGGCAAGTATCTGCTTTCAATCCTTGATGAAGCAGATGGAACATTAAAGAAGAATTTAGAATATTAAAATATAAGATAGGTGAGGGAGAGGCTCTTGACTTTTCCTTCTGTTGAAAAATACTTATGCTAGTATCCCGCATTTAATTGCTGTGTAGTTAGTAGGGGTATTTGAAATTAAATTTTATATATGTTTTATGTCGAGTAATGTTAATTCGAAAGTTATTAATGCAACAAAATGGTCTGCTATTACTGAAATTGTAGCAAAACTTGTTGCACCTATAACTACAATGGTATTGGCGCGTTTACTTACACCTGATGCTTTTGGTGTATTAGTAACTGCAACTATGGTTATCAGTTTTGCGGAGATATTTACTGATGCTGGATTTCAAAAGTATTTAATCCAGCACGAATTTGATGATGAAGAATCTTTGTATCGCTCTACAGCTGTTGCTTTTTGGACAAATTTGATATGTTCATTCTTTTTGTGGATTATAATTTGCATATTTTCTTCTCAAATAGCTTATTTGGTTGGTAATAAAGGATATGGTCTAGTGATAGCAGTTTCATGTATTTGTATTCCGCTAGAGGCTTTTTCTAGTATTCAGATGGCTTTGTTTCGAAGAAAATTCGATTTTAAGACTCTTTTTATTGCTAGAATTCTTGGTATATCTGTACCTTTAATTATTACAATACCATTAGCTTATTATACACGAAGCTATTGGTCTTTGATTATTGGTATGATTGCTCTTAATGTTAGCAATGCTGTGATTTTGACATTAAAATCAGAATGGAAACCTAAATGGTTTTATAAGATAACACTATTAAAAGAAATGATTTCTTTTACAATATGGTCTATGATAGAAGCTGTAAGTATCTGGTTAACTAGTTATCTTGATGTTTTTATTGTGGGAACTATACTCAGTACAACTTATATGGGTATATATCGAGTTTCTATTCAAACAGTTGGAGCTTTCATGGCCATTATTACTTCTGCTACCACTCCTGTTTTGTTCTCAGCTTTATCTAGATTGCAAAATAATGAAGGTGAGTTTAAAATGATGTTTTTTAAATTTCAAAAGACGGTTGCTTTATTAGTTATTCCAATGGGAGTAGGTATTTTTTTATATCGAGATTTTATAACAGATGTTTTGCTAGGAGATAAATGGAATGAAGCTTCTTATTTCATTGGATGGTGGGGGCTTACAAGTGCTTTAACGATAGTGTTTTCACATTTTGCAAGTGAAGTCTATAGAGCAAAAGGGCTTCCTAAACTTTCTGTCTTGTCACAATTCCTACATTTATGTTTTTTGATACCAACCGTTTTGATTTCTGTAAGATATGGATTTGATACACTATGTTTAAATAGATCATTGGTCAGATTAACTGGAATATTCATTAATATGATTTTATTGTTTCGCTTAGTAAAAATCGGTCCGATAGAAATGCTTAATAATATTTGGCACACTCTCTTTTCATGCTTGATTATGTGTGGTGTGTGTGTAATGCTTCCAAAGGATAGTTCCTTACTTTTTCAAATACTATCAATTATTCTTTGTTCATTAGCTTATTTGATTGGTATTTGTTTGTTTAAAGAAGAAAGGGGTATAATTATTAACTATAGAAACATTTTGAGAAAAAAATGAAAATACTAGTAGCTGGTGATTTTTGCCAAAAAAATAGAGTTGATAGCTTTATACGTTCGAAAAGTTTTGACTTGTTATTTGATGATGTTAAGAAGATAGTAAAAAGTCAAGATTATAGTATTGTTAATTTAGAATGCCCTATCGTTATAGATGATAAGCATTGTAGAAAAATACATAAATTTGAACCTGTATTATTTGGCACTAAAGAAATTATTGATGCTGTTAATTATTTAGGTTTTAAATGTTGTACTCTCGCTAATAATCATATACTTGATCAAGGTGGCGTATGTTGTGTTGATACAATAAAGGAATTGAAAGAAAATGGTATTGATTCGGTTGGTGCAGGTTCAAATTTAGATGAAGCTTCTTCTATTTTATATAAGTCTATAAATGGTGAGACTTTAGCAATAATTAATTGTACAGAAAATGAATTTTCGATCGCAACAGATAAGGGTGCTGGTGCGAATCCATTAAATTCTATAAAGTTATATTATAGTATTAAAGAAGCTCGTAAGTTTTCTTCTTATGTTTTGGTAATTATACATGGTGGGCATGAGAATTATCAATATCCTTCTCTGAGAATGGTAGAGCTATATAGATATTTAATAGATGTTGGTGCTGATGCTGTGATTAATGGACATCAGCATTGTTTTAGTGGATATGAAGTATACAATAATAAGCCGATAATATATGGATTAGGAAATTTTTGTTTTGACTATCCTAATAAAGTTAATTCTCCTTGGAATAAAGGTTATATGGTCTCTTTGGAGTTAACTAATGGGCAAACGAAGTTACATACATTATATCCCTATGAACAGTGTAATGGCACACCAGGAATTACTTTATTAAAAGACAGAACAAACTTTGATGTTGAGATTGCTGAGATTAATAACGTAATTGCTGATGAAAAACGTTTGAAAGAACAAATTAATACTTATTATCAAGAGTCTTCATTTGATATTATTAATATGTTTTTATCACCTAGTAATAGATATTTAAATAAGTTGTTTAGGATGGGTATTATACCTTCTTTTATGTCTACTCAGCGCTTATCTATGATACATAACTATATTAATTGCGAGGCTCATAGAGATAAGGTATTGTATGCTTTTGATACTTTTTTTAAAAACAAAAAAATATGATTTTTAAAATATTTAAGTTACTAACAAATCCGTGGAAGATGGTTTCTGTTATTGCGGATTATTTGGGATGTATTTTACCTGATAAATTGTTTTTGTCTATTAAATACAAAGTATATTATGGAGTATGGCCAAATTTTGTAAAACCTCGTACTTTCATTGAGAAAATTAATTGGCTTAAAATCTATGGGGTAAAACCAGAATTTACCATTATGGTAGATAAAGTTTTAAGTAAGGATTATGTTGCGTCGAGAATAGGTCGCAAATATATAATTCCTACTTTGGGAGTATGGAATAAGGTTGAAGATATTGATTGGGGTTCGTTACCTTCTCAATTTGTTATAAAGACATCCCATGATTCTGGAGGTGTTGTAATATGTAAAGATAAGAATAGCTTTGATGTTGATAAGGCTCAAAAGGTATTAAAGTCAAGTATGAAACGAAATTATTATAAGTTGTTTCGTGAAAGACCATATAAAAATGTTCCCAAAAAAATTATTGCAGAAAAATATCTGCAAAATAAAGAAAGCAAGGATTTGTCGGACTATAAATTTTATTGCTTTAATGGAGAACCAATGTATTGCCAAGTTATAAGAGATCGTAGTACTCATGAAACTATCGATTTTTATGATTCAAATTGGAATCACATGCCTTTTGTTGGTTTAAATCCTAGTCAAGAATTAACTTTTGAAAATGGAAATATAGCAGTTGATAGACCTAACTGCTTAAATGAACTTCTTGATAAATGTAGAATATTATCAGAGGGGTGTCCTTTTGTACGAGTAGACTTTTATATCGTGAACAATCAACCGTTTTTTGGTGAATTAACATTTTATCCAGGTGGTGGTTTTGGATACTTTTCGCCTGTAGAATGGAATGCTAAGTTAGGGGATTTAATAAAATTATAATATGATGGCATTCTTTAAATCTATAAACAGGTGTGACTTTGTCGTTATTGGTTGGATACTGTATATGTTAATGGAAGCAGGTGTCTTTATTCCTTATATAAATTATGCGCAAAGTATATTATTGAGAATTTTGATATTCATTTCATTTTATCACTTCTTGCGTGTTATATTTACTTCCAAAAGCAAATTACCTATTTATATGAAGGGGTTAAATGCGCTTGTCTGTTTGTTTTCTGTGTACGGTTTCTTATTTATTCTTTTAGATAATCATTATGTAGTTCGTTATACTGGTTTAGAGGTTAATCGGTTTTCTTATTTAATGAATATCTATTCATCCTTATTGCCAATTTATACATTCTATTTGTACTCTCAATACAACTATATTAATATCCGAAAAATCAATTTTTGGACAGTTGGATTTACTCTTAGTGCCGTTTTGCTTTTTTTTGCTTATCGTTCACAAGTTTTACTTCACACGCGTGCAGTAGACATAACAAATAACGCTGGATATTTTTTAGTCTCTGTTATACCGATTTTGGCATTATCAAATTTAAAACAGTATGTACGTTTTGTATTGTTAGGTTTATGTATATTTTTTGTTGTATCTAGTTTTAAAAAAGGGGCAATAATTACAGGAACAGTGGCCGCTGCTATGTTTTTATATCATACAGTAAAGTCAGTTTCTAAACAAAAACGTATTTTATATATTGTATTTGCAGTTATTCTCGTATATTTATTTTATGATTATTTATATAATTTATTTTTAGATAATGATTATTTCTATTCTAGAATTGAACAGTTTTTCGTAGAGCGGAATGCTGGAGAACGAGAGAACTTATATAGTACTTTTTATAATTTTTTCTTATCACAGGATAATATAATCAATATATTGTTAGGTAATGGTGCATATTATACTTTGCAAATATCTGATAATTTTGCTCATAATGATTGGCTAGAGATTGCTGTTGGGCAAGGTTTATTAGGTTTAATAGTATATGTTAATTATTGGATAGCAACTTATAGGATGGCTGTAAAATCCAATTTGCCTTCCAATAAATCGTTTGCAATGTTACTTATATTTGTTATTTATCTGTTAAAAACGATGTTTTCAATGTCTTATGATGCAATGAATATATTTTCAACGTATGTTATAGGATATTGTGTGTGTCAAATAAACTTTAATTATGGATGTAGAAGTGAAAAAGAATAAAGTTATCTATACCTGTTTGACTGGTAATTATGATAATTTACTTGATCCTATTGTTGTATCATCTGATTTTGATTATATTTGCTTCAGCAATGATATAGATCAAGAGAATGTAGGAGTATGGAAAATTAATAGAATTCCTTCATCTATAGTCGACCCAAATGTTTTATCTAGGTATATAAAGATATTACCTCATTTGTGTTTGCAGGAGTATGACTATAGCATTTATATTGATTCAAATATTAGAATTATGGATAAAGCGTTTTATACAGATATCAATAATCTTATTATGTCTGATGTAAAAGTTGCACAAGTACCCCATATTCAGTCGGATTGCATATACAATGAGATAATAAGATGCTATTGCTCTGAAAAGATAAGTTTGAAAGAAGCATACCATCATTATTTTAAATTAGCAAGAATGGGCTATCCACACCATTTTGGATTGTGTGAAAACAATATAATTCTGAGAAAACATAATGAGGTTTTGGTAAGGCAAATTGATGAACGATGGTGGAATGAATATTTGTCGTCACCCAAAAGGGATCAACTTACGCTTATGGTTGTGTACTGGCAAACTAATTTCAAGCCGGAATTCATATTTGGAAATAATAGAAATGTTAGAAATATCAGTAGTTTGTCCTTGTTGTCACATTTGCGTCAAAAAAAGGATATAAAATCATTTGCTTCCCTGTATAAATTCGTTGGAAGTTGTAAATTTAAGTTAAGATATTATTTGATGTTTATTATTGCTAGATATATAGATATTATTTCAAATATTAAATTTTAAAATGATGTCAATTGCGATACTTATGGCGACATATAATTCTTCTGAATATATTCGTCCTCAATTAGATTCTCTATTTAGCCAAACCAATCAGGATTGGCTTTTGTATGTGCGAGATGATTGCTCTACTGATAATACAATTAATATCATTATGGAGTATCAAAATAAATATCCGAATAGAATTGTAATAATCAATAATAAAAAGGAATCACTTCGTGCTTATATGAATTTTATAGATTTGTTGAAAAAAGTCGAATGCAAATACTATATGTTTTGTGACCATGATGATGTTTGGCTTCCAAATAAAATTCAAATCTCTTATGAGAGAATGCTAAAGCTCGAATCTCAATCACCTAATCTTCCCATAGTTGTGCATACCGATATGAAGGTTGTTGATCAAAACTTGAATGTAATTTGCGATTCGTTTTGGAAGTATTCAAATTTGTTGCCAGATCATACAAAGTTTGAAGATATGGTTCTATGTAATAGTGCTAATGGATGCGCAATGATGTTTAATGATAAGGCTAAAACTGTTGCGCTTCCAAATGTTAGTTTTGCAACTATGCATGATATGTTAGTTAATCAGTCTGTTGCTGCTTCAAATGGTATAATTTCTGCAATAAAGATTCCTGCAGTTTTATATAGACAGCATATTGATAATGTTGTCGGAGCAAAAAAAAGAGACTTGAAGTACTATGTTCATAAAATAAAGAATATTCAAATTCTTTTAAAGGACAATGTTCTTTGTTATAAAAATGCAAATAGAATACGCCCCATTTCAATAATGTCATTCTTGTTTACAAAAATAAAAATATTTATTTTTAAAAGAACTGTTAGATATGAAAAATATGAGTAATCAATTATTGTTTTCTGTTGTGACGATTTGTTACAATAGTGCTCAAACAATTGAGCGTACGATTAAGTCTGTGTTAGCTCAGACATATACTAATTTTGAGTACATAATCGTAGATGGTGGGTCTACGGATTCAACTCTTGATATCGTAAAAAAGTATGAGCCTTTATTTAAAGGACGTTTAAAATGGAAAAGTGAACCTGATCATGGTATCTATGATGCTATGAATAAAGGAATTCTATGTGCAAAAGGGATAATTGTTGGTATAGTCAATAGTGATGATTGGCTTGAAGCCGATGCTTTAGCCAATGTCGAACATGCTTTTAAAAAAAATAATTGTGATGAAGAAACAATTTATTGTGGAAATCTTATCTTCCATTATTTAGATGGCTCTAAATTAAAGCGTGTTGCTTCTCGAAAGCGTTTAAAGAGAAGTGCGAGAACTTATGATATAGGTGTTTTTCATCCAGCGACTTTTGTCCCTAAGCATATTTATATGAATTTAGGAATATTTGATTTGCAATTTAAGTTGAATGCTGATGTTGATTTCATTTTAAGATGTTACCAAAATGCTGTTAAATTCAGTTTTATTAATGCCGTTCTTTCAAATATGTCTGATGGTGGTGCAACAAATAGTGGCAATACTTCTAAAGAAATAGCAGACAGAAAGCTGGTTATTAAAAAACATGCAAAAAACAAGTTTGATTTCTATCGAGTATGGTATCCTTATTTGTTGAAAATGTGTGTTAAAAAGATTATTTCACCTAGTATTGCAAGAAAAATAAGAAATATGTTGGATAAATAATTATAATGATATGAAGTATTATTATTTTTTTGATATCAATGAACTTCAAATAGAACGATTTCATTGTAAAATAGCTCGTGAATTAGAGAGAAAAGAAAAAGTAAACAACTTTATCTTTTTTTTCATAGAAAAGTGTTTCTCGGATATTCCCAAAAATATTCCAGAAGGAAGTAAGGTATACTTTTTGCCAAACATGTCTAAACGTAATTTAGATAAAATTACTTCTAAATATCAGCCAAAATGTTTGATAACTACAGGCTGTCGTGTTCCTGATATGTGGTTATATCTTTACATGCGTAAACTTGGTGTTCCTTCATTTTTTGTACAACATGGATTATGGTCTGATGAGTTGGAGCATATTCCGTTGTATCAAGTTGCATACAAGAAGTTTAACAAGTTATGTCTCTATTCAAAATATGTCTATTATTTGGCAAAAATGAATAAACTTCCATTTTGGGGATGTATGTACGATTACTATAAGTCATTATTTACTTACCAGATAAATATTCCAGAATCCAAGTATCTATCTGGTACAGACTTAAAAGTTGATTATGTGTTTTCTTATGATGAAAGTTGGGATGATTATTACAAACAACATTTTGGCTATGAGAAAAATCAAATGATATATATAGGAAATCCTGATTTTAATCTCTTAAAAGGAAAAGATTTAGTTAAAAAAGAAGATGCAGTTTGTTATATTTGTCAGTCTTTTGTAGAGGAGGTTCGTCTTGATCCTAATAAGTTAGATGATTTCTTGGGAAAATTGAATAAATCTCTTCATGGTAAGAAACTTTATATCAAAATGCATCCAATGACTGATATGAAGTATTATAAGTCAATTTCTGCATATGAGAATGTTGAGTTCACAAAAGACTTTCCGATATGTAAAAAATATATTGGACATTATTCGTCATTGTTGGCTGTTGCTAAGCAGGTTTCAGATGATGTGTTAATTTGGAATTTCCCAGATCATCATCTGCCACCATATTTTCTACGTTTTGGAAGTATATTAACTGGAGAACAAAAAGAACTGGAGACTTTTATCCACACTGATAATTATAATCATAATTTGCCTAGTGAACATATAATTAAACTTTCTCAAAAACAAATTGATGATTTTATTCCACCAATGGCAGTAGTAGCAAATTATATATCAAAGTTATGATAAAGATTTTAGATTGTACCCTTCGTGATGGTGGTTACTATACGAATTGGGATTTTAGTTCTGATGTTGTCAAGACTTATATCGAGACAACCAATAAACTTCCTGTAGATTACTTGGAAGTTGGTTATCGTAATAAACCAACGAAAGAGTATATGGGAAAGTTTGGTTATACGCCAGTTTCTATATTAAAGAAGCTACGTAAGAGTTCTAATAAAAAACTTGCGGTAATGCTGAATGAAAAAAGCACATTACCTGAAGATTTGGATGAACTTCTTACTCCTATCAAGGGATTGGTCGACATGGTTCGTCTGGCTGTTGATCCAAAGAACTTCGAGCGTGCTACTGTTTTGGCTGAGGCTGTAAAGGCTATGGGATTTGAAGTGGCATTCAATACCATGTATATGTCAAAATGGAGTACAGAGTATAAGGGATTCCTGAATAATCTGTCAGAAATCAATGGAGTTGCTGATTTGTTCTGTATGGTTGATTCTTTTGGTGGTATTACTCCTTCTGAAGTAAGAGATATTACTGCAAAAGTAAAGGCGAATACAGCCTGCGCTGTAGGATTCCATGGACATAACAACTTGCAGCTCGGTTTGATTAATACTTTGACAGCCATTGAATGCGGTGTAGACTTTGTTGATGCTACAGCTTTGGGTATGGGCAGAGGTGCTGGCAACCTGAATATGGAGTTACTTCTTACTTATTTGAAGAATGAAGGTTTAGAAGTAGATTTCAATGTCTTAGGCGACTATGTTTCCAACTTCCAGCCATTGCTTGATAAATATCAGTGGGGAACCAATCTTCCATATATGATATCGGGTGCTAATCGAATACCTCAGAAAGAAGTGATGGAATGGGTTACCAATCGTGCGTATAGTTTCAATAGCATCGTTAGAGCTTTGGATAACAAACGTAATTGTGTGGCAGACAATGCTCATTATCCTCTTTTGGATGCAAAACCAACAGATAAGGTCTTGATTATTGGAGGTGGCAATTCTGCTATCGAGCATCAGGAGGCTATTAAGGAGTACTTGAAAGCTCATCCTGCAGTTGCTGTTGTTTTCGCAACTTGCCGTCATGCAGCTTCTTACCTTGATATAGATAATGATAAATATTATTGTCTCGTAGGAAATGAAGCAAAGCGAATGAAACGCAATATCAAAGCTGAAGAATTCAATGGTAAGTGTATTTTGGCTCCTTTCCCTAGGAAGATGGGAACCGAGGTTCCTGATTTTGTGGAAGACTCTACTTTTGAGCTTAAAGATATTGTATTCACCAAGGATTACTTAGATTCTTGTACTGCTATAGCTTTGCAAATTGCATTAGATTTAGAGGCTAAAGACATATTTGTTATAGGATATGATGGTTACAAGGGAGAAGTCCTTTCTGAAAAAGAAATGGACTTGACCAATGAAAACAGAACCTTATTCACTGGTTTTGTATCTTATTTCAAGAAATCATTGATATCATTGACTGATACATTGTACAAAGAATTAGAAGTTAAATCAATTTATCAATACATATAATATGGATAAAATAGCATTCTTTTTGCCAACCCGCAAGGGTAGTGAACGAGTTAAGAACAAAAATACTCGCCCTTTTGCAGGTATGGATGGAGGACTTATTGAGAATAAGATAAGACAACTCCTGGGGACTAAGTTGATAGATGAGATTATTCTTTCTACCAATGATGAAAAGTGTATGGAAGTAGCGCAAAGATATGCTTCAGATAAGAGATTGCGTATTATTCCAAGACCTGATGAACTTTGTCTTAGTTCAACTAATTTGCAGGATTTGATTTGTTATGTACCAACCATTACGGATGCTAACCACATACTTTGGGGACATGTAACAACCCCTTTGGCAGGAGCTGAAGAATATGACAAGGGTATAGAGTTATATCTCTCCAAACTCAATGAGGGTTATGATTCTCTGGTTGGTGTGACAGAACTGAAAAACTTTTTGTTGAACAAAGAGGGTAAGTTGGTGAATAATACAACGGATATTCCTTGGCCACGTACTCAGGATCTCGAACCTTTGTATGAGATCAATCATACCATGTTCCTTGCAAAACGAGAGGTTTATACAGAATTGAAGAATCGCTTAGGTAATAAGGTTCTCCTTCATGTAATGGATGAGATTCATTCAAAAGACATTGATTGGGAGGATGATTTTACTATTGCAGAAATTATGTATAAGAATTTGTATGAAAACAAATAAAGTAGTAACATTTGGAGAAATCATGGTGCGCTTAGGCGCACCTGATTATCTCAAACTGATACAGAGCAATAGTCTGGATGTTAGTTATGCAGGAGCAGAGGCTAACGTTGCAGTAAGTCTTGCTCATTATGGAATATCTACAGACTATATTACATGCTTGCCTGAAAATCCTATTGCAGAACGTTGTGTAATGGAATTACGTGGTCATCGTGTTGGAGTAGACCATATCCAGCGTTCTGGTAAACGAATGGGTATACTCTATCTGGAGACAGGTAGTAACATGCGCCCATCCAAGGTATTTTATGATCGTGAATATTCTTCGATAGCAATGATTGAGCCTGGTCGTATCAATTGGTATGAGATATTGAAAGATGCTACCTGGTTTCATTGGACGGGTATTACTCCTGCATTATCGCAAAATGCAGCTGATGAATGTTTGAAAGCTATTCAAGTAGCTAATGAATTAGGTGTAACAGTATCTTGTGATATCAATTATCGTGGCAATCTGTGGAACTATGGTAAAGATGCTTCTGAGGTGATGCCAGCTTTGGTTGAAGGATGTGATTTGATCATGGGTAATGAAGAGGATTGCGAAAAGGTTTTTGGTATCAAGCCAAAGAATTTTGATGCAGACAATACGAAAGGTAGTATCAACCAAAGTACTTTTGAGTCCGTTTGTCAGCAGATGATGGCTCGATTCCATCGCTGCAAGAAAATGGCTGTAACACTACGTGGTGCCATCAATGCCAATCACAATACCTGGTGTGGTATCCTCTATGATGGAAAGCAACTATATCAGTCTGCCAAGTATGATATCACGGATATCGTAGATAGAGTTGGTGGTGGTGATAGTTTTATGGGTGGTTTAATTTTTGGCTTACTTCACTACAGAAATGATAAAAATGCTTTGGAATTTGCCACCGCAGCTTCATCTCTTAAGCATACTTTAAAAGGAGATTTTAATTGGGTTTCTGTTCAAGAAGTTGAAAATTTAATGAATGGTGATGTTAGTGGAAGGGTAAGACGATAAGTCTGAGTCTTTTTGTATAAAAGACTTTTGGTTAATTTTGAAACTTTATGCTGGTATTAAAAATGTCTCTATCAAGTTCCCAAAATGAAATGTTTTCTGATGAGGAATTTCCATACGTTCAGGTTGCTTAGATTGTATCCTCCAGAAACTATCTTTACTCCTCTTTCCAGAATGTGGATATGGGTTTGGAGACAGAGTTGGGGATGGGTATAGTAGAAACAAAACTAACTTCATGTTTAAATTATGTTTTTCAAAAGATTATTTGATATAGTAGCATCCCTTTGCGGTTTGCTTTTGATATGGTGGATATTTCCATTAGTGGCTTTTCTTATTCATAAGAAGATGCCGGGAGGTTCGGCTTTCTTTGTTCAGAAGAGAGTTGGAAAGGGTGGAAAGTTGTTTAAGTGCCATAAGTTCCGCTCGATGGTGGTGAATCATAATGGTTCGTCGGTATCGGTGGCGGGGGATAGTAGAATCACTCCTTTTGGTGCGAAGCTTCGCCATTATAAGATTGATGAGTTGCCGGAACTTTGGGACGTGTTGATAGGTAATATGAGTTTTGTGGGACCTCGTCCTGATGTTCCTGGTTATGCAGATAAGTTGGAGGGTGATGATAGGGATGTGCTGAAGCTTCGTCCTGGCATCACTGGCCCTGCTACCTTGAAATATCGCCTGGAGGACGAAATGATTTCTGAGTATGTGGCAAAGAAACAGGCAGAAGGTGATACTCGTCCTATGCAGGAGATAGCTACTGAGTATAATGACAAGGTGATATACCCAGATAAGGTTCGCCTTAACTGCTATTACTATCGCCATTACTCCTTCTGGAAGGATATCGAAATGATATTCGCTACCGTGCTTGGTAGAAAAGTAAAGTTTGCAGGGGAGGAAGTATAGTTCTTCATGGATGAAATTTACGAATGGCTGAATCCTCGGATTCCTGTGGAGTATGTGCTTATCTCCTTTCTTGTGCTTTCTGTTGCAATCGTGATTGGGATGCTGGTGATGAAAGGGAGTAGAGCGAAGAGGTTCGTGCTTGAGGCTTTGCTTGCGGAATATTACTTTCTGGTGCTTTGCTCTACTGTGATTTGTAGAGCAAGTCATGAGGAACGACATTTTGAGTTGATTCCATTTTGGAACTATCTTGATATTTGGAATCAGGTGGATTATCCTGCTGACTTGATAGAAGTGTTGTTGAATATTGCACTCTTTGTGCCAATAGGATTGCTGCTTGGAGGACTTGGTTTTAAAACCAAGAAGGTTCTCTTGTCGGGAATCTGCTTATCGGGGATTATTGAGGTTTCACAATTCGCCTTTTGCAAAGGGCTTTGTGAAACAGATGATGTTTTGCATAATAGTGTGGGGGCATTCCTAGGATATCTGGGATTCCTAGGAATTCTTAAAGGGAAAAGAAGGTTGTTTTCGAAATTCTCTGGCTCTCTTTAGAAAAAAGATTTTTTTCGAAAACGTACCCATATTTCTTTGTTGATAAAGCGAGCTGCACTCGGCAATTTGAAAGCGAGCTTTCATTGCACTCATTGGCATCGCTTTTTCCCATTAAAGAAGGTGTTTTTTCGAAAACCTACCCGTCCTTCCTTACCCTTAAGGAAGGCTCCACCTCTCACCCCTGCCCTCTTCAATGGTCTTTACACCCCCTTCAGTTCCCCCGTTAGCGGGGGACAGAAACCTCAGGAGCGAGGGAGAAAACCGCCCTACTCGGTGCTCAGAACCGCTTCGCTATAAGGTTGGCGGACCATCAAAGGTCTTCGCCAGTTTTTGCGGGCTGGGACCGCCTGGGGACAGCTTGCTAATTGAAGAATCTGTTTACGCCATATTGTGTGGGCTGGGACCGCCTGGGGATAATGGGTTGCTTGATGGGACAGATTGGAGAAGCCTGGGGATAGTGGGGGAATTTGTTAATGAATAAACTTTAAATACAATATACAAATGGAAGAAAGAAAGACTATTTATCTTTGTCTGGCTCACATGAGCGAGACTGGTGAGGAACAAAAATACGTGAAGGAGGCATTTGATACCAACTGGGTAGTGCCTCTGGGTCCTAACGTGAATGGTTTTGAGGATGACCTCAAGGCTTTCGTTTCTAAGAACAGCGATGGCTCTGAGTTGTCTCGTGAGGTGGTGGCGCTGAGTGCTGGTACTGCAGCCGTTCACTTGGGTTTGCTGGCTTGTGGCGTAGGCCCTGGTGATGAGGTTTGCGTGCAGAGCTTTACTTTCTGTGCTTCTTCTCATCCTATTACTTATCTTGGTGCTACTCCTGTATTCATCGATTCTGAGCCTGATTCATGGAATATGGATCCGGAGTTGCTGGAGAAGGCGATTATCGACCGTA
>ERZ773248.1519-NODE-1519-length-18363-cov-7.744866_pt1 | contig 18363 bp, 16 predicted proteins | sample MGYA00580518_ERZ773248 | MGnify/ENA primary metagenome ERZ773248 (study PRJEB29015, sample SAMEA2737762) | human gut metagenome | biome: human gut; feature: human-associated habitat; material: faeces | place: China | collected 2012 ...
CCCTTCCGTACATGGATAAGACACATATTGCAGCACGTTCTTTAAATCCCTTTTTACAAGTCACAGCTGTCCTGGCATGGAAGCGGGGGACGGTCCACAGTGAGGCAACGGAACGATTTATCCGGCTCATCAGGGAGCAAAGTCAATCGTGATAAAATATCAGACAATATGGGAGGAGAATGACTTATGAAATTCACATCTATCGTAAAAATACTTTGTATGGGCATCGCCATTTGCACCCTTACGGCCTGCGGAAATTCAGAAAATGCCCAGTCAGTACAGAATACCCCGTCGTCATCGACGGGCGTCTACGTGCCCAATCAGACGGGCAAGCCCATGTCGGAAGATATCAAAGATGAACTGGAAAGTAAACATAAACAGGAAGCAGCGGCCATCAAGACCATCCAGGAAGAACCGAAGGGGAGCCACAAAGGTCAGCGCATCCTCATCGCTTATTTCACCTGGGGCGGCCGGTCTGGCGAAGTGGCCCATATGATACAGGATAAAATCGGCGGTGACCTCTACGAAATCAAGCGCGACCCCGATTACTCCCGTGATTATTCGACGGTCCTCAAGGAATCGGCGCAGGAAGTCGATGAAAACGTCCACCCGAAATTAGCCGGCACACAGCCTGACCTGTCGCAGTACGACGTCATCGTCCTCGGCTATCCCTGCTGGTGGTTCACGGCGCCTATGACGATTCCGTCGTTCTTGGAAGGGAAAGATTTGCAGGGGAAACTCATCGTACCCTACATGTGCTCTTACAGCAGCCCCTTTGAAGTCACCTTGCCGGCCTTGGCTGCTGCCGCTCCCGGTGCCCGTCTCTTTACGGGGCTGACTCTGGATAAGGATACGGATTACAGCGTCATCGATCCCTGGCTGGATAAAGCCGGATTGTTATAAGACAGGAGGGAATACAGATGCCTCATGATATGAGCCGGCGGGGCCTTCATGAAGCGCGAAGATATCCTGGCTTTTCTCGATGCCGATAAGGCTGCCGGGGAAGCCGGGCAGGATTTGGGAAAAGTTACGACGCGCTATTATAAGCCCCTGGGAAAAAATTTGTCTCTCCTTGGCTTTGGCTGTATGCGCCTGCCGACGACTTTTTCGGCATCGGGTCGGGAAATCGATAAGGAATTAGGCGAGAAGATGGTCGATTTTGCCTATCGCCACGGCGTCAATTATTTCGACACGGCCTGGTTCTATCATGACGGGAAGTCCGAAGCCTTCATCGGCCAGGCCTTGCAGAAATACCCCCGCGACACGGTCTATCTGGCCGACAAGATGCCGACGCCGATATTGACGGGACTCGACCAGGCGAAAGACATCTTCCAAACCCAGCTCGACCGCTGTCAGGTGGCGTATTTCGATAACTACATGCTCCATTCCCTGACCAGCCGGGACCAATTCGATGAGCTGTACATCCACGACGGCATCCTGGACTATCTCCGCCAGGAAAAAGCCCGGGGCCGCATCCGCTGCCTGGGCTTCTCCTTCCACGGCGACGTGCCCTTTTTCCATTATCTCCTGGACCAGTATGATTGGGATTTCTGCATGATCCAGCTCAACTATGCCGACTGGAACGAACGGGGCGAAGCGCCGTCGGGGAGCCGGCAGGCCGGGGACCTGTACCGCAAGTGCCGGGAAAAGGATGTCCCCATTTTTGTCATGGAACCGGTCAAGGGCGGCAATCTGGCCAACCTGTCGTCGTCGGCGGAAGCCATCTTGAAGCAGCAGCGGCCAGAGGCCAGCATGGCGTCGTGGGCCCTGCGCTGGGTCGGCTCTAAAGAAGGGGTCATCACCATGAATTCAGGTATGAGCAATTTAGAGCAGGTATTGGACAATATCCGGACCCTGAGCGATTTCCATCCCTTGTCGGCTGCCGAAGAACGGGCCATCCAGCGCTCCCTGGGGAAGGAAGCCGGCAGCGGGGCCATTCCCTGTACATATTGCCGGTATTGTGAGCCCTGTCCTTATGGCGTCGACATTGCCGAAGTCTTCCATATCTACAACCGCTATGGCGAACCGGCCGGAATCGACCTGGACCATCCGCAAGGAGCCTCGGCAGCGCAGGAAAAAGCCTTCCTGGCCCATTATCAGAATAACCTGGAACGGTCGCAGCGCGCTTCCCGCTGTACGGCCTGCGGCCGCTGCCTGTCCAAATGTCCGCAGCATATCGACATCCCTAAGTACGTGCGGGCCATTGATGACGTCGTCCAATATTTCGGGCGCGATACGGGAAAGGGGGTAATATAGATGCGGAACATGCTGCAACGATGCCGTATCGTCTTAGCCTGGCTCCTGATGGGGGTCATGGTCCTGACCTTCGGCGGTATCGTGGCGCCTGTGCTGCCGCAATGGCAGTTCCTGCCGGCCCTCCTGGCCGGGAATCTTCGGGTCATCGCTGTCATCGCCATCCTGACCCTGCTCCTGGGACGGATCTATTGCAGCGTCCTCTGTCCCTTGGGCATCAGTCAGGACTTCGTCTTCTGGCTGGCCAAAAGGCGCAAAAAAAATCGCCGGAAATTCGCTTTCCGGCGGGAACGGCGCATCATGCGCTATAGTATTTTGATATTGACCGGCCTGGCCTTCCTGGCCGGCTTGTCTGGCCTTCTGGGGCTGGTCGACCCGTACAGTGTCTTTGGCCGCATCGTCCACGATGGACTGGGCCTGCCAGTCGCCTATGGCTGGAATGCTTTGGTCGGCTTCAACGAAAGCCACGGATGGATCCCGGCGCTCAGCAAGACGGATATCCTCTGGCCGCCGCTGGCTGCTATGGCCCTGGCCGGGGCGTATTTCGTCGTCCTGACCGTCCTGGCCTGGCGCTATGGCCGGGCGTACTGCCAGACTTTCTGTCCCGTCGGCACACTGCTGGGAACCCTCAGCCGTTTCAGCCGGTTCCGGCCGATTATCGACGACCAGCGCTGCGTCCACTGCGGGGCCTGTGAAAAGACGTGCCCTTCGTCCTGCATCGACGTCGCCCGTGGTTTCGTCGATACCAGCCGCTGTGTCGACTGCTTCGACTGCGTCGCCGTCTGCCCGAAAGGGGCCCTGACTTTTTCCCGGGCCTTTCCGGTCAAGGGTCCGGAAAAAACGCCATCAGGCGAGGGCCTCAGCCGGCGGGAGATGCTGGTGACGACGGCCGTCGCCGTCGGGACCGTCGCCGCTGGCCTGGCCCGCAACCAGACCGTCGTGCCGGTCCTGCTGGGGACGGGGAAGGGCAAGCAGAAAATCTTGCCGCCTGGGGCCGTCTCGGCCGACGCCTTTGCCCAGCGCTGTACGGCCTGCCATCTCTGCGTCAGCCGCTGTCCCAGTGGCGTCCTGGTCCCGGCCGTCTTAGAGAACGGCGCCTTGCAGCTGGGCCAGCCTTACATGGATTTTTCTAAAGGCTACTGTGTCTACAACTGCAATTTCTGTTCCCAAGCCTGTCCGGCCGGCGCCATCCGCCCGCTGGACCTGACCGTGAAAGAGCAGACGAAGATCGGCATCGCCCGTTATGCCCAGTTCCACTGCCTTATCGCCCGCGACGGCATTGTCTGCGGCAACTGCGCCCGCCACTGTCCGGTCCAGGCCATTACCCTGGTCGAGAACCGGGACGGCCGCAGCTACCCGCACGTCGATGGGTCGCGCTGTATCGGCTGTGGTTCCTGCGAATATCACTGTCCGGCCAAACCGGCGGCCATTTCCGTCAGTCCTTTGCCGAAAGCCTGAGGCGTCAGTCTTCCGGGTCCGTAGCGATGTCCGGTTCGTTCTTGCGGTTGAAGCCGATGATGCGGCGCGGCTTTTCGATGTCGTCGTGGCGGGGGACGGCGACGAGGAGCAGGTTGAGCTGGGAAATGTGCTGGACCAGTTCGACCGCCGAGCCGTCGGACAATTCGCCATAGAATACGATCATATTCGGGTCCCAGTAACCGATGTCCTGGATGCTGAAGGTGATGTCGCCAGCCGATACCAGGCGGCCGCCGGCCTGCATGTCGTCGGGCAGGCCCGATTCGAAGTTGTTGATCAGGGCGACGATGCGCTGATACATGTCAGAAGCCAGATAGGGCGCTTCCGGGTCGTCTTCTTCTTCCGGGACGGCGCCGGGCTGGAGGATGGTCAGTTCCTTTTCTGCAGCTGCCTCTTTTTCGGGGGCCTTTTGTTGTTTTTTCTTATCGTTTACGTCTGCCATAAAAATCCCTCCTTATCATTCTCACTATATCATTTCGACATAGAACGAGGCGATTCCTGCTGCTTTTTTCCGAGTGGCAGGATTTTTTCTTGGAATCCCTATGCTGATATGGTATAATGGTCAAGACATGCTGACATCAGGTAACATATTTTCACACGAAAAGAGGTTTTTTCTTCATGGAATATGTGAACGAGTTGGACACTATATCGGCGGGAGCTGCGAAAAAAGAGGCGGCTCTCAAGGTACATCGTCTTACGTTTATGGAGGCTACGATGATGGTCGTCGGGTCTACCATAGGTTCCGGTGTTTTAGGTTTAGCTTTTGCCAGTCGCAATGCCGGCTGGCCCGTCCTGCTTACGTGGCTTGTCGTAGCAGGCTTTTTTTCTATCATCTCCATGCTCTATGTCGCCGAAGCGACGCTGCGCACCACGAGGCCCTTACAGCTGTCGGGCCTGGCTGAAAAGTACGTCGGCAAGATCGGTTCCTGGCTGATTTTCTTTTCCGTCGGGGCCACGTCGTTTTGCAGCCTCATCGCCTATACCAGCGGCTGCGGCAAGATATTGAGCGAATTCTTCGGCATTTCCCTGGAAATGGCCAGCTGCCTCTTTGCCCTCGGGGCGACGAGCGTCGTCTGGCTGGGCCTCAAGGCAACCGGGGTAGCAGAGAAATATTTGAGTTCAGGTATGACGGCCATGCTTATTCTCCTCGTCGGCGCGTCACTTTTTTCGGCCCGCGTACCTGTTGCAGATATCCTCTATACCCACTGGATGTATGCCGTGCCGGTCTTCAACATTGCCGTCTTCTGTTACGCCGTCCAGTACATCGTACCGGAAATTTCCCGGGGCTTCACGCACGAACCGGGGAAACTCGTCCCGTCCATCCTGGCCGGGGCCGGCATTTCCTTCGTCATCCTGGCCCTGGTCCCGCTGGCCGTCTTCCTCATGCTGCCCGTCGATGAAATTTCGGAAGTCGCATCCTTATCCTGGGGCCGCGCCCTGGGGTCGCCGGTCTTCTTCGTCATCGTCAACGCCTTCGCCTTCTGTGCCATGCTGACGTCATTCTGGGCCATTGCCGAAAGTTTCCTGACCAACATGATCGACCGCCTGGGCTTCAAGTCGGAAACGGATATCCGCACGCGGGCGGCCTGCCTGGCCTTCATCGTCATCCCGCCGGTCCTCCTGGCCTACAGCGGCCTCGTCGGCTTCGTCAACGCCATCTTCAGCGCCGGCACCTTCGGCGGCATCATCATGTCCATCCTGCCCGTCTTCATGCTGCGCAGTTCCCGGAAACACGGCGACAAGAAACCGTGTTGGCAATGCGGCTGGATCGCCCATCCCATCATGCAGACCCTGGTCGTCCTCCTCTTTGCCAGTGCCGGCGTCTACGCCATCCTCAGCCTCTGCGGCTGGCTGCCTGCGGCGTGGTAGGATAGCGTTTGTAATCTGCAGAGTATTTTTAGGATAGTAGGGGGCGCTACGTGGGCGACTCGTTAGGAATTGGGACAATTTTTCTGGCAAGTAGGTCGGGAAATTGTACATATCCCGGAAGCGGCTGTTGCATTATGCATTTTTGGCTTAATGCGACAGCCGCTTTTTTTTTGCTTCCCGTGCCTCTGTAACGCGTTACCTATAAAGAAGAGAGAAGAGCCGCGGCTTTTTTTCGGAATCAGAAGCGACGTTCCGCCGCGACAGACTCAAACTGACAACGACGCTTCGGGAAGCCCTCAGCGCGTAGCGGGCCGCCCGCCGTTGCTATCCGTTCTGTCCATCGCTTGTATTCGAAGGTCAAAAAGAATTTGGGCGGCCCCTACGGATGCGGCTACGCTGTAACAAATTCATTATTGTATTACGACCGTATGCCATTAGTTATAAATTCCGGCTGCATACAGGATTCGTGCGGGACGTCGCTACGGCCGCCAAAATGGACAGCTGTGTCTGGACGGCCTGCTGCGAGATTTGACCACAACCTATTCTTGTCTAATGGCAGGCCTTTGCGAACTACGATTTTTAATGAACTTGTGATATAATATGAATTAGTCAGGCGAACATTATTTATGTGACTAACTTGCTTTTTGAAAATACAAGCAGGACGATTCCGCCCCGCTGCTTTAAAATTCAGTTCTAAGCAATTTTTTGAAAATCATTTTCTCGCAAAAGACAAAAAATGATGAAAATATATGATCCGCCCCGCAAAATGCCATTTCAAAGGCTTCATAAAGCCATCTATAAAGGGTGCGGATAAGAACCATAATCCCCGTAAGGGGACGGAAACAAAATCGTCTTTTAATTGTTTTGTCAATCGCAAGCGGATAAGATAAGAACCATAATCCCCGTAAGGGGACGGAAACTTCCTGTAATCTTTCTTCTAACATATGTACCTCTCTTGATAAGAACCATAATCCCCGTAAGGGGACGGAAACTCCTTATTGTGGTAACAACGACGCGGCGCGGAGCCGTCATGATAAGAACCATAATCCCCGTAAGGGGACGGAAACAATCTTCTGACCTACTTTAAGGTCGGCGTCCGGCGCGATGTTGATAAGAACCATAATCCCCGTAAGGGGACGGAAACAGCTTCATCAAGTTCTTGTACCCTTTTAGGTCTTTGGATAAGAACCATAATCCCCGTAAGGGGACGGAAACAACTTGCCGATATTTTCATAGAAGGCCTTGGCCTCTGCAAGATAAGAACCATAATCCCCGTAAGGGGACGGAAACAACCCTTTTTCAATATGGACTTTACCGTCCTTCTGATACATGGATAAGAACCATAATCCCCGCAAGGGGACGGAAACCAAATCGACGGGACGTAATAACCAAAGGTGTTGCGCTCACGATAAGAACCATAATCCCCGCAAGGGGACGGAAACGCCGACAAGGCCGCCGGCGGAATGTCTTTGAGCATCTCCAGGATAAGAACCACAATCCCCATAAGGGGACGGATTTGAGAGGTGATGTGTGATGAGTTTTGCTTATATTACGGAAAAGGGCGCTACGATTTCTAAGAAGGAAGGGCGCTTTGTCGTCGGGCGCAATCATGAAACTTTGTTGGAGATTCCTGAAGAAACTTTGGAAGGCTTACTGGTTACGGATACGGTTCAGATTACATCACATGCGATGGTGTCCTTGTTGCATTTAGGGATTCCCGTTACGTGGCTTTCTTCTCGGGGCAAATATTTTGGGCGTTTAGAGTCGACGAGTCATGTCAATGTATTTAAGCAAAAACAGCAATTCCTTTTGCAGGACCAGCCGTTTTCTCTGGAAATGAGCCGCCGCGTCTTACTGGCTAAAGTCCACAATCAATTGACCTTATTGCGTCGGTACAATCGGGAACGTCAAATACCAGCGGTTATGATAGATATTCATAATATGATGACCATGGCAGACCACTTGAAAGCAGCGGAGGATCGTGAATCTCTGATGGGGTATGAAGGGATGGCCGCTAAGATTTATTTTTCTGCTTTAGGAAAAATCGTAGACCCAGCTTTTTCTTTCGAGAAAAGGAGCAAACGGCCGCCCTTAGACCCGTTTAATTCTTTGCTGAGTTTTGCCTACACGTTGATTATGTATGAACTGTTTACAGCTATTACCAATGAAGGACTTCATCCCTATGTCGGCTTCCTGCATGCCCTGAAAGAACATCATCCTGCGCTGGCGTCGGACCTTTTGGAAGAATGGCGGGCTGTCCTGGCGGACTCTTTCGTCATGACGTTAGTACAACATCATGAAATCAAGGAAGAACACTTTTGTCATGATGAAGAAAGTCGTGGTGTCTATTTAACATCAGAAGGCCGTAAAATTTTTTTTCGGGCGTATGAAAAGAAAATGCGTAGTACCAATCAATATATTGATGGAAAACATTCATTCCGGCGGTCGCTGAATTATCAAGTGGCTCAATACAGTCAGGCTTTATTGGCGCAGGAACCGAAGATGTATGAGCCGATTTGGATCCGGTAGGTGGTTTGATGAAAAATTCGCAGACAGAAAGTGTCGATGATAAAAAATACATTGTCTTAATCATTTATGACATTACCGATAATAAGACGCGGAATAAAATGGTCGCTTGTCTGGAAAAATATGGTGTACGCGTGCAGAAATCGGCTTTCGAGGCCTATATCACCAAGCGGAAGTACCAGAAACTGATGCAGGAGGCCCCTTTTTTGATTGATACGGATACGGATTCACTGCGCATTTATCTATTAGATAGCTATTAGATAGCTATATGGCCGTCCATTCATGGGGGAGGGGAGATACGCATACAGAAGATGTCATTATTTTATAGATGAAGCAGGAATTTACGCTTGCATTATCGAATACCATATAAGATTATTCTTTTGACATATAGGAAGGAGCTGAGGTGATTGCCTGTCACTGAAATCGATTTAGAAAAGGCTGCACTACTACACGATATTGGGAAACTCTATCAACGAGCTGGGAAAATCCGCAAATCTCATTCCTTAGTGGGCCAAGAGCTCCTGTCCCATTTTTTTGATGCCGATAATCAAGCCATTTTGCGGGCTGTGGCTCATCATCATCAAAATGAGTTACAAGCCGCTCATCTCCCAGACGATGATATTAGCTATATCGTTTATGAAGCCGATAACCTGGCAGCTGCTTCCGACCGGCGCGCTTTGATTCCAGAAGGCGCACAGAAAGGGAGCGGGATGCATTTTGTAGCGGATTTGCCGTTGAGCAGTATCTTTAATGTTTTTGACCGCCAAGGAGATACGGATGCAGCTGGTTACCGTTTGAAAACTATAGAAGAAAATGAACCGTGGACTTATCCTGATCACCAGAATCACATCGCCGCCCCGGCCGCTAGTTATGAAAAAGTAGCCGCTGCCGTGACGGATATCTTTACACGGCGGTCTCCCCAGGCCATGACGCTGTCCGAATTATTACAGGTTTTGGAAAAGACTTTGAGCTATGTCCCGTCCAGTACGAATACGGCTGAAGCCGCAGATATTTCCTTATATGACCACCAAAAATTGACGGCTGCCTTTGCTGTCTGCCTCTGGCATGTCTTCCAGGAACGGGGAATTACCGATTACAAATCATATTGTTATGGAAAGCGGCAAAAGGACTTGCGGAGTGCGCCGGTATATCGACTGGCCTCTGGAGATATATCGGGAATCCAGAAATTTATTTATACCATTCCCTCAAAAGGGGCCCTGAAAAGCCTGCGCGGCCGTTCGCTTTATTTGGATATCCTCTTAGAGCATATCGTCGATGAAATTCTGGAGGCCTGCCATGTCAGCCGCTCATGCCTTCTTTATACTGGTGGCGGCCATTTTTATTTATTGCTGCCCAATACAACTCATACGCAGGATGTTCTGAAAAAAGCAGATAGCCTTATCAATGACTGGTTTTTGCAGCACTATGGAACGAAATTATATATTGCCCTGGCTTCTGAGCCTTGTTCTGCCGATGATTTTTCTGTTCGCGGCGGTGGCGCCGGGAAGGTTTTCCAGAAGGTCAGTCAGGCACTGGGCCAGAAGAAACTTTGCCGCTATGACGAGCAGCAGCTGACCGCGTTATTCGATGGACAGAGTAGGTATAATAAGGACACAGATGGCAGCCGGGAATGTGCGATTTGTCACATTGCGTCGCCGGCAGCGGACTTGCAGCCTTATGGCGAGGATACCGGCGACGGGGCTGAAGAAGCCTGCGCTTCGTGTAATGCCCTGTTCCGATTAGGAAAATCGTCTTTGACGGCGTCTATGTTCGTTATCAGCCCATCGGCCGGAAGGGAGGGAGTGCCCCTTCCCGGTTTGGCACAGCCTTATTATTTACAGGCTATCCGTGAAAAAGAATTGGCCGCGATGGACAAGCCGAAACGAATCTATGTGAAGAACGAAATCACTTTGGGTCAGGCCGTGTCGACTCATTTGTGGATGGGCGATTACATCACCTGTAATGAACAAGGTCATGCCGTCGAATTCACCGAATTGGCACAGCAGAGCGGTGGCAGCCGGGAGGAAACGGGGATTGCCCGCATCGGGGTCTTGAGGGGCGATGTCGATAATTTGGGCGCCGCATTCATTGCCGGTTTCTCATCGTCTTATGATACGTTGTCCCGCAAGGTCACGTTATCGCGCAATTTATCGCTCTTCTTTAAACAGTACATCAAGGCTATCTGTCAGGGCCATACGGCAGAAGAGACCCCGGGATTCACGCTCTTTACGGATGAAGTCAAGCGGGAACGCAAGGTCCATGTCATTTATTCCGGCGGGGACGATATGTTCCTGGCCGGTACCTGGGATGACATTCTGGAAGTTGCCATCGATATCCGCCATGCCTTCCGGCGTTTTACCAATGGAAAATTGACCTTTTCTGCCGGCATCGGCTTCTTCCATCCGTCTTGCCCGATTTCTCAGATGGCAAGGGAAACGGGGAATCTGGAAGATTATGCCAAAGCCAATCCCCGTCACGATAAAGACAGTGTTGCTCTATTCGGCGAAGTATCCCAGTCGACGGGAAAGGACAGCGCTATGATGACCGCCCGCTATTCATGGGATGAATTTGAACAAGGCGTCTGCCAGGATAAGCTGCGCTTTTTAGAGCGGAATATGACCTTGCAAAAGGAAAACCCGTCGAAACTCTTTGTCGGGAAAACAGCATTGTACCGCCTCTTGGACTTATTGCGTCAGGCCGAAGCCGATGGCAGCCATATCCAGTTAGCCCGGTTTGCCTATACATTGGCGCGGATGGAACCGAAACAGCGTGATTCCGGGAAATGGCGTTGTTATCAGGCTTTGAGGAAGAACTTATACGACTGGTATCAATCGACTGCTGACCGTCAGCAACTCATGACGGCTATCGAACTCCTGATTTATCATGTACGGGATAAAGAACAGAAAGGATGGGATGAAGGATGAGAGATATCGCCAAAGAAGCAGAGCAGGTCATTTTGAACTTGAAAGACCAGCATCATGGGAGAATCTATTTAAAAACAAATCAAATCCGGAAATTTTTGACGGCTGTTAACGCTATTACCAATAAGGTCAATGTCTATAAAGCCAAGCACTTAGATGCAACGGAATTACCCGATGAATTAGCCGGGGAAATACAGTTTTTGAAAGTCAAAGCTGCCTACCAGGCTGGAAGAGAAGGAAATGTCAGAGATTTCATGAGACAGAGTGAGATGAAACATCATATTGAAGCGATAGGAACCAGTATCGCAAAATATGAAGCCTTTGCCCATTACGTCGAAGCGTTAGTGGCATATCATAAATTTTACGGAGGCAGAGATTGATTATGGCACAAGAAAAATTATGCGGAAAATTGAAGATGACGGCGAAACTTCGCCTGGAAACGGGCCTCCATATCGGCGGGTCTGATGAATTTGCGCCTATCGGAGCTGTTGACAAGACCGTCATCCGCGACCCTTATACGAAGGAGCCTATTATCCCGGGCAGTTCTATGAAGGGGAAAATCCGCTCTTTATTGCGGCGCAATCAGGGGGGCTTGAATCTGGAAACGGAAAGCCCTGTCGTAAAACGGTTGTTTGGGACAGCCGATAAACGGGAAGCGACGCCGGCACGGCTGCAATTCGTGGACAGTCGTATGGCTGAAGACAGCGTCAAGGCCATGGAACAGATGGATATGGATACGTATTTAGGCGAAATCAAGTTTGAAAACAAGATTAATCCTCTGACCGGTGAAGCCAATCCACGGCAAATCGAACGCGTCCCGGCAGGGGCTATCTTCGACTTTCAGCTTATCTATAATATCGCTGACGTCGAACAAGTAACAGAAGATTTACAAGCCTTGGCCGATGGCATCCGCCTGCTTACCTGGGATTATCTCGGCGGTCATGGATCGCGCGGCTATGGCCGGGTCACTTTTTCCCAGTGGGATGTCCAGGGCTTTTCCGGGCTGGCTGATACGGATATCCAGCCTTTTGTTGCTGCCGCTTTGCAGTTGTTGAAAGAAGTGTAGCCTATGAAGTACGCTCTGTATCCTTTACAATTCGATACACCCGTTCATTTCGGCTGTGCTGAAAATGGAGGCAAGCTGGAGCAAAGTTCCTTGACCTACCGGGCAGACAGCCTGTTTGGCGCCTTATGTTATGAGTTGTCGCTGCAAGGCGATGAAACGGGGCTGCTACACCTACAGGAAGGGGCAGCAAAGGGAAAGCTTCTCTTTTCGGACCTCTTTCCGTACATCTATGATGAAACGGAAGGGCTGCAGCTGTATGTGCCTAAACCTATTTTGACCATCCCCTCTGATGAGCGCCAGGTGATGGCTGATTATGATACTTTTCGTCGGCAGGCTACGCAGCAGAAGCGGCAAAAAAAGCTGTCTTATATACGAGTGTCCCAATTGGCTGATTTCATACAGGCTATGAAGTCTGGCAAAGCCTTTGACGGTGCTGAGCCCTTTTTCGGCTGCGGCCAGTTGCTGACACGGGTGAACTGTACGGATGATGTCCCACGGCCTTATTATGTCCACCAGATTCAGTTTACAAAAAATGCAGGACTGTATGGCCTTATCGGCTATGAAGAGGATGAAGACCTGGATTGGCTCTTAGCCTTGCTGGAATCCTTGAGGCTTTCGGGCATTGGTGGGAAACGCAGCAGTGGTTATGGAAAATTCCAATTTCGGGATGATCCAATAACTGAGATGGATGAATGTGGAGCTTATAAAGATGGCAGTGATGATGGCGTTTTATATAGAGCCTTGACTCTGACAGGTGCTTCGAGGTACATGTGTCTGTCCGTTCTGCTGCCATCACCGGATGAAGTGGCAGATGTCCAGGAAGGCCAGTATACGCTTTGTCGGCGAAGCGGCTTTTTATCGCCTGATGGCAGCCGGATGCAAAAGAAAAATGATATTTACATGATACAGGCCGGCTCCTGTTTTCCTCAAAAAATAGCCGGATCTATGGTTGATGTGGGCGGACAGGGGATGACTCATCCAGTCTGGCGGTACGGCAAAGGATTGTATGTGGGGTTGATGCTATGATAAATACAGAAAAATGGGAACATAAGACGTATGAGCTGACCTGTATCAGCCCAATTCACATTGGCAATGGCGAGCTCCTGAAACAATATGAATATATATTTACGAAAGACCGGAATCAGCAGCGTGTTTATTTTCTCGATAAAGCTAAATGGATGACCTTTTTGGTCCGCCATGACTTAATCGATGACTATGCCCAAAGTGTCTTTTCAGGAAAAATGAACTTGTACGGCTGGCTCCAGTCACAACGGATTGGCAGCCTGTCTGCTATTATCCGGGAAGTTTGCAATGCTTCAGCCGATGTCTATTTAGTCAGAGAAAGACAACAGCGGGTCAATGATATTTCCCGGCAAGTTAAGACGCCCGATGGGGTACCGTATATTCCAGGAAGCACCTTGAAAGGCGCTATCCGTTCTGCTATTTTATTCCATGATATTCGCCAGTATCCGGAGGCGTATCTTCCTTTCTGGAACCGTATCAAGGCGATGATGGAAGCTGGGAATCGCAGACAAATGAGGGACTTGGCTCAGAACATAGAACGACAGGCCTTTACGCGCCTTAAACAACAGAAAAATAGGCCCGATGATGCCCAGCAGAGTGTCATGAAAGGCCTTGCTGTCAGTGATGCTATGCTCGTCGGCCATGAACGGGATACAGTGATTTTACAGAAATACGATGTCTCATCTATTCGCCGGGAAGGATTGAAAGGGCATCCGCTGGCACTCTTTCGCGAATGTATCCCAACGGGCCGGAAATTCCGCTTTTCTATGACCCTGGATAAGGACATAGCCCGTCTTATTGGCATTACATCCCTCGATGATGTCTGGCAATGGGTACGGGACTATCTGGCTTTTGGCTTAGCTCAGGAAAGAGGCATCTTTGGACACGAATACAAAGGAGAGTTTGAAGAAAGCAAGCTGGCAGATATCCGCCTCGGCGGCGGTACGGGTTTTCTGTCTAAGACTGTCTATTATGCCTTGGCGCCCAAAGGCGAAGGGAGGACTATATTGGCAAATTTCTTTGATGACGTGCTGTTTACACGGAGAAATTGCCATCACCATAAGACCAAAGATGACAGACTGACACCGCGGACGCTGAAACTGGCCTGGGCCCATGACGACCGCTGGATACTGGGGCTGGCAGCGGTGAAAGAGGTGGCATCATGTTAAGGCTGACGGAAATCCCGTTGAAGATGCCAGAACACACCCGCATCCATCCGGCCATGGGGTCTATCTTTCATGGTGCCCTGATGAGTATTATTGCTCCGGCGAGTGCGGAAATGTATCACCATATGACCCTGCGCCCCTACAGCCAGGCAGTGTACTGGAATGAAAGGAAACACAGTGCTCTTTGGCGCATAGGGACCTTGACGGACGAAGCCTATGAGAGGCTGGTCATCCCATTGGAAAAAGTGCCAGCCCTTTGGCTTAAACAAAAGCAATATGAAGTCACATTGGGACCAAGGCGGCTCATAGGGCAGTCGAGCTTTGAAGACTTAGCCGGTCAGTTCATCAAAGCCGACTCCGCTCCGGCCGGGGTGGAATGGCAGTGCCTCAGTGTCATGAGTTTTAAACAAGACGGGAGATACGTCATCTTGCCGGATATCCGCCTTATGTATCATAGTCTATTACAGCGATGGAATACCTTTTCGGATACAGTGAAATTGGAACAGGACGATTTATTAGAACAGCTGGTCAGCCATTGCCGGCTCACGAAATACCAGCTCCGGTCTCAAGTTTTTTCTGTCAATGGCAGCGCTATCTATGGCTGTGAAGGTTGGCAGCGCTATTCCTTCTTTGGCTACGACATGTTGAAGCGGCTTCAAGGGACACTTGCGGCCTTGGCACCCTTTTCCGGCATCGGCGTCAAGACGGCGCTGGGTATGGGGGCCGTAGATACGACTATTTTGTAAGGAGTCATATATCATGAATATATTGTTTTCACCTATTGGGACGACGGATCCCGTGCGTAATTGCCGGGATGGAGCCTGTCTTCATATTTTACGCCATTACCATCCTGATAAAGTCGTCCTTTATTTTACGGCTGAAATGGAACAACGCGAACGGAATACGCATATGTATACCCGTGGCATTGACCACGTCCAGCCGGGATGCCCTGTAGTGCCTATCTATTCAGGCATCGTAGATGCTCATTTATACGATGCCTATCTGCATCAGTTACCAGGGCATGTCCTGCAATTACACCAAGATTATCCAGATGCGGAAATATTACTGAATCTCAGTTCTGGGACACCACAGATTAAAGTCATCTTGGCCATTATGAGTACCGAATATGCCTGGTGCCGTGGTATTCAGGTGGCTTCTCCGGAACGTCGTTCTAATGTGAATAACATCCCTGTCCAAGATGAAGAAGATGTGGAAGAAATGCTGCTTTGCAATGAAGACGATGAATCAGATGCTCCTAACCGCTGTGAAGAGCCGCACTTGGAAGTATTGCGTTTTTATCGTGAGAAATATGAGATCATGTCGCTCATCAATCAGTATGAATATATGGGCGCCTGGGCTTTTTGCAAAGGCAGTCATACCGTTTCGGAGCAGACGAAGAAGCTGATTCATTTTGCCATGTATCGTGCCGATTTGCAGACCAAAGCGGCGCAGCAGATTATGAGAAAATATCAGGGGAAGCAGTTGTTCCCCTTTGAAAAAGAAGGAGAAAGCCTGACGGAGTATCTGTTGACCATGCAGATTCATAAAGAAAAGAAACAATATGCCAGCTTTATGGTGCAAATTTCGCCCTTCCTTTATGAGTTATTCATGACCTATGCCAAGATGAATCTGAAAATGCCCCTTCTCGATTATCGGGAAAAAGTGGCAGGGCGCAGACTCTTACGGCGGCAGACACTGCTCCAGAAACCGCAGGGCCTGGAGCTGATTGCCTATTTAGATAATGTTTGGCCCCAGCCCTTTTATGACAGCGAATTGTCCTTTATTTTGCTCTATCAAGTCTTCTGCTTTGCCGAACAATTCGACGGGGCCAAAGATGCGGAAAAACATCATGAATTTATGGCAGATCCGTTGATGGTTTCGACGAACCCGTACATGGATAAACTGCGAAAGTTACGCAATAACACAGCGCACGAAATCATTAACGTCACAGAAGAAACCATCAAGAAGCGGACAGGGCTGACACCAGATGACATCATGAAATCCTTTTGGCACCTTTTATCCGTACTATACGGATCAGACGTAAACCGCCAACGCATGGCCTATAAAAGATTGAATCAATGGATTGAAGAATCTTTATTGACAAACATATGACGCCTTACGAACAGGCGTCATTCGTCATAAATTTCGGCTATGCCTAGGATTCGCGCGGGACGCCCGCCAAAACGGACAGCAGTGGCTGGGCGACCCGCTACGAGATACGACTACAACCTATTCTTGTCTAATGACAGGCCTTTACGAACTACGATTTTTTATGAACTTGTGTTATAATATGAATTGGCTAGGTAATACATTATTTATGTGCCTAACTTGCTTTTTGAAAATACAAGCAGGACGATTCTGCCCCGCTGCCTTAAAATTCAGTTTTAAGCAATTTTTTGAAAATCATTTTCTCGCAAAAGACAAAAAATGATGAAAATATATGATCCGCCCCGCAAAATGCCATTTCAACGGCTTCATAAAGCCATTTATAAAGGGTGCGGATAAGAACCATAATCCCCGCAAGGGGACGGAAACATCAAAGGCGTCCTGTAATGCTGTGTACTGCTTTGATAAGAACCATAATCCCCGCAAGGGGACGGAAACGATATTGAAATCTCCAAACTGACATTTCTGTGCAATTGATAAGAACCATAATCCCCGCAAGGGGACGGAAACTTCGACAGCGTTTACATATTTCCGCCATTCTCTTTCTTGATAAGAACCATAATCCCCGCAAGGGGACGGAAACGTCGTCTTCGACGCTTCCCATATCTATGATCCGGCCGACGATAAGAACCATAATCCCCGCAAGGGGACGGAAACGTGGTCACACAAAGTCCTGACCCTCTTGAAAGAAGCTGATGATAAGAACCATAATCCCCGCAAGGGGACGGAAACTACCTCAGTGAATTAGCCGACTGGCTCATTGAAGATGAAGATAAGAACCATAATCCCCGCAAGGGGACGGAAACTGGCTGTTTTTCGGGGAATATCAAGCGGACTCAAGTTGGAGATAAGAACCATAATCCCCGCAAGGGGACGGAAACCTTTCAGCCTCGCCTGAATATTCGTTAGCTTACTGTAAATTGATAAGAACCATAATCCCCGCAAGGGGACGGAAACGCAATGATTGGGAATGGAAACGGCAACTGGACGACACCGATAAGAACCATAATCCCCGCAAGGGGACGGAAACCCACTTGCTTTTTGTACTGGCCGATACAATTTCTATCTGATAAGAACCATAATCCCCGCAAGGGGACGGAAACCTTTCAGCCTCGCCTGAATATTCGTTAGCTTACTGTAAATTGATAAGAACCATAATCCCCGCAAGGGGACGGGTAAGAAAAAAGCAGCTCAATCGTCGCAGTTCCCCTTGTTGGGAGAATGTTGATGATTAAGCTGCTTTTTTATTTTGCATAGTTAACGATAACGCAAGAATAGTCGTAAAGTCAGGGTGTTTTTGTATAAAAAATAAGGGACTGTCGCATGAAGGCTTATGTCATCATGCGGAGCCCCTTCTCTTTATAGTTTGTAGTATGGAGTTTGTAGTTTGCAGAGAAAAGCTTTAAATTTAAAGTCATCCGCTAACAACTAACTGCTAGCCACTAACAACTTTAAAGGGGCTTGTCATCGTGCGTCAAGCCCCTTTAATCCTTTATGTTCTTCAATCAATAATCCACTCGACGTCGACGGATTCGCTTTCTGTTGTTGAATTGGCGGCCAGCTGGTTAGAGAGGTCTAAGGATTTTGGCTTTTCATATCCTAGCGAATCAGGCGCCAGCATATCACAATAACGGATTGAATCTTCGCCATACGAGTCCATAGATACCGATTTGATACCAATGATTTTTTTCCCCACCGTAGCTGCGATGGCTTCTGCCCGATGTTTGGAATTGGCGACAGCCTATTCCTTGCTTTTTCAAAATTAGTGGGGAATAGACCGCGATTGGCTCGGATTCAGATGCGGCTTTGCCGCAACAAACTCAGACTGACAACGACGCTTCAGGAAGCCCTCAGCGCGTAGCGGGCCGCCCGCCGTTGCTATCCGTTCTGTCCATCG
>ERZ773248.1524-NODE-1524-length-18314-cov-5.001095_pt1 | contig 18314 bp, 18 predicted proteins | sample MGYA00580518_ERZ773248 | MGnify/ENA primary metagenome ERZ773248 (study PRJEB29015, sample SAMEA2737762) | human gut metagenome | biome: human gut; feature: human-associated habitat; material: faeces | place: China | collected 2012 ...
AAACCGCAGGTTGTCCTTCCTTTTTGCCCCCGCGGCGGGTGCCGCGACGTTCCCGCCGTAGCGGCGGCGAATCCCCCGCTGAGGTTCAGCGGAAAACACTCCGCCCGGATAGGGCGAACACGCTTACGCAGTTCGCATACCCCGGTCAGTCGGTGCAGAAAAAAGACTGCCGCCCGGATAGGGCGAACCCGCCTGCGGCAGTTCGCATACCCCGCTCAGCCGGTGCAGAAAAATCCGTGCCGAATTGATAAATCAAACTCATCTAATTAAAGCATATCCTAAAAAAACAGCACTGTCAACGCAATAAAAATTACAAAATGTAAACAATTTGTATATGTCAGCGCACTTTGCGGGAATTTGTGCAATAAGGATTGACAACCGTCTTCTACTATTGTAGAATATAAGCAATAAAAGGTGTTTTACATTTGTAGAATAAAAGGAGGGTTAGACTATGCGAAACGACAAGCGATTGCCCGATGCGGAGCTGGAGGTCATGCAGACCATCTGGTCTCTGGGCACACAGGTCACGGCGGCCGAGGTGCAGCAGCACGCGGATCAGGATTGGAAAATGACCAGCGTGCTCACGTTCCTGTCCCGCCTGTGCGACAAGGGATTTCTTTCCTGCACGAAGGAGGGACGGCAAAACCTGTACACGCCGCTCGTCAGCGAGGAGGACTACCGTCAGCGCGAGAGCGTCGGTTTTCTGCGCCGGCTGTGCGGCGGCTCGGTGAAAAATCTGGTCGCGAGTCTGTCGGATGCGGGCGCGCTGACCGAGCAGGACATCGACGAGCTGCGCGCGTTCCTCGACAGGCAGACGCACTAAGGAGGGGATCTTATGCTGCAATTCTCGGAAAAACTGCTCAACAACCTGATGCAGATCGGCCTGACCGTATCGCTGGCGGCGCTCGTGCCGCTCATTCTGCGGCGGCTGATGAAAAAGCGTTATCCGGCCCGTATGGTATGTGTGGTGTGGGCGATTCTCGCGCTGCGGCTGCTCATTCCGGTGCAGCTGACACTGCCGCAGGCGCCGGTGCAGGTCATGCCGCGCACCAGCTATGTGGTGCAGAGCGACCAGACGGCGTTCCGGCAGGCCGGACTTCCGGTTGTGCAGAACCCAACCCGATGGGTGACGGACACGCAGGCGCAAACGCTCAGCGCGGCAGATACCGGCACGGTCAAGACCGTGGATATTACCGACATTCTGCTGACGCTGTGGCTGGCAGGCGTGATTGCCTGCGTACTCTGGCAGGGGATTGGCTATTACCGGCTGATACGCAGCCTAAAAGGTAAGTCCCGTTCGGTTGAACGCGCGGATTTGCACACGATTTTGCAGGAGCAGTGCGCCGATCTGGTTATTGACCGGGAAATCCCACTGCGGGTATCTGCGGCGGCGGATTGCCCGATGCTGGCAGGATTTATCCATCCGACGCTGTATTTGCCGGATGAGCGCATTTCCCGGACGGACGCGGCGTTCATTTTCCGCCACGAGCTGACGCATTACAAGCACGGCGATCTGTGGCTCAAGCTGCTGCTTCTGGCGGCACGCTGTCTGCACTGGTTCAATCCACTGGTGCATCTGATCGCGCGATTTGCGCAGGAGGACATTGAGGCGGCGTGCGACGATGCGGTTGTTCGCGGACAGGACGGCGCGTACCGCCGAGCCTACGGCGAGACCATCCTGCGGTCAGCTATCGCGCAGGCGCAAAAGAGAAAGGCTTTGGTGTCCTGCTTCGGTGATGACAAAAAGACGCTCATGCGTCGGTTTGAGGGATTGTTTGACAAGTCGGTCAAAAAACGCGGTGTCGCGCTCGTTGTGATGATCGCGCTTCTGGTCGGCTCGCTCGGCTGCATGATCGCGGTGGGAGATAACGATAAGGGTCTAACGAAAGAGCTGCGTATGCAGCTGGCACAAAAACAGGCGAATGAGTCGGAAAATCTCGGTTATACGGTCAAATTGGATGGAAAAGACACCTATTTAATCACGGATAGAGAGTTTAGCGATAATTCGGGCGAAACCATTCCCGGACGTGTGGTACAAAAGCTGACCTTTGCAAAACAGGATGGAGAGTGGGCCGTATCGAACAGCGAAATTGTGCCGGAAAACGGCCGCGTGACTTCTCTGGATGAATTTAAGCTGTTGTATGAGAATGACCTCGGTCTGCCGGATTTTCTCTCGGACAGTAACCAGTGGAAAATCACAAACGGCTACAATATCAGCGACCCGGTAAATGCAGCAGAAGTGCTGCTCGGTATTTCTCCGGCGGCAAGTCAGGTTGAGGGCAGCGATGAAGAATCCGTACCCTACAACGACATCCGCAAGGTAACTTTCACGTTTAAGGATAACAGCAAGGTCGTTGTCACCATGATAAACCAGTTCGGTCAGGGCTGGCTGCCGCAGGACTGGACGGACGGCAGCGGCGTTCGTTCCCGCACGGCGGCGGATCTCGCGCAGCAGTACGCACGCGCAGTTCTGCACAAGAGCGCACAGTATATCTTCCCGATTTTGACGCCGGACGGTCAGAAAGATCTTATCGCGCAGCAGATGGCTATGACCGGCGGCGAGCAGTGGACGTGGAAATACGGTCCGTCCTCGCCGTCTACAACGGATTTCGTGCTTGTACCCACCGATGACGAAAGCAGCTACTGCGTTGTATTCCGTCTGTCTGGCAGCGGCGTGAATGATGCGCGCTCGGCGTACACCGTGCAGACCATCCGCGAGAACAAAAACAGCTCGGTGATCGGCTATATCCGCGAACTCAGTACGGACAACATGACGCAGAGCGAATTGTTCCGGACGTACTATGCGACCGGTCTGTCGTGGCCGACCGTGCCGCAGTACATCGACAGCATGGATACGCAGATGATAAGAGGCTACGCCGATCCGGCACAGGCGGCTATGCAGTATTTCGGCATGGCGCTGCGCGGCGACTCCTATTTGATGCTTTTGCAGGACACAAATACGATGTGGCAGGGCGACAGCGCGGACGGCATACAGCTTGCGCAAGTCAAGCTGACATTTGGAGATAATCTCGCGCCGGCTTATGTAGTCATGGAGCAGACAGACGCCGGTTACTGGCAGCCAATCGGTATTACCGAGGACATCACAGTGCAGAGCGGAAAAGAGAAGCTGTACGCCGGTGTCAATGCGTTGGATGCTATTATGAGCGGTGATACACCGCTGTTGCAGGTTGGCGATACCATCACCTTCACATTTGAGACCGAGCCGGTCGGCGGTGTGCAGATCACCAATCGGTTGGTGAACTGGGAGGACGGCTTGCAGTTTGGTGTAATCGATGAGCAGATCACGCTGCAGAAATCCGGCGATGGCTGGGTCTATACCGTGCCGACGAGCCTTGGTGAAATGCTCTCGAGCACCATCAGCGATCCGTATTACCACGCTATCATGCTGGAATACACAGACGCAAGCCATATTCAGCATAAGGCGACTGCGGTGTATACAAGCGGGAGCGACAGTGCGGACGAGAACGAGGGCAGCGATATTACCTCAACGGATTATTACAACGATTCGCTGAATTACAGCCTCAAGCTGCCGCAGTCTTTCGTTGATAACGGCTACGCCAAGCGCAATCAGGAGGACGACAGTATCCTGTTCGGCATGAAGAATGCCATGGGCGATGACAGCCGCGACCCGACCGAGGGCGGTGTAATTATGACATTACGCGCGGATGCGACTGCTGTTCTGCATAGTACATACGGCGATAACTGGACGGAAAATTATCCGGTTCCGGCTAAGGAGCTTGCGCAGAAGGACGGCTTGACGTATCTGCTCGAATATGTATCCGATGTGCAGTATGACCCGTCCAATCAAGAGATTGCCGCCAAGTACAAGGAAATGCTCACTGCTGCGCAGAATATCACCGCGGATGATTTTGTACTCGACGACCTGACGGATAGGGACGGTACCGTTCGCCGTGCGCAGCTGCTGACAAGTCTCGGTGCACATTATGCGGTCCTGCATATGGGCGCACAGCATGACCAGCCGTATCAGGTTGCCGTGAATACGGATAATAATTCCTGTGAGGTCTATGTCAGCCGTATCGACTGGACAACCGAAGCACAGTATAAGGTCTATGCCGCTGATAGGGTGACTTTCAAGGATATTACTAATACCGAACCGACAACAGTGGAGCATCTGGCCGATTCTACACAGGGTTTGACCGCAGAGCAGTTTGATTTGCTGTACGGTACGCTTGATTTGCCGGTCTATACCGATGATGAATTGGCAAATCTGCAAAGAGTATTGCAGAAAGATCAGATACCGGAACAGGGAGCCGCATTTTTCCTTGGTTTAGGTGATATGTACGGCATATTTGACGGTGATTCTGTGAAGATTTACGGCGATAATAACGAATTTGCATCGCTGACCTATCAGTTTACCGACCCGAATACCGGTAAAGAGAACGGCAAATACGTCAAGCTGACCATGCACAAGGCAATAGCCGACAGCAGCCTGCCCGCACTGTGGATTCCGTATAACTACGAGTTGTATACAGCCTAATCCGGCGGTGCTGAGCATAATAACCAATAAAACCTCTGGGCGGCGTTGTTACGCCGCCCTTTGCGTTGAGTAGTCGGTATGTGCAGCAGTAGGGTAGGCAAGACCCGTTCGCTTCTCAAGCAGCAATCTCCCGTTCAACAAAAATTGAAAACCCATGATTTTGTTCACACAACGAACAAACACCGGCGGTATACTTGCGGTATTATAAGAATGTAAGGTGGAATTATATTGTCTACTATTTTAATCGCAGACGATGAGGCGCGTATCCGTCGTCTGGTCAGCGACTTTCTCAAGCGGGACGGTCATACCATCGTCGAAGCCGCCGATGGAAAGGAAGCGCTGAATATTCTGGAGAACCGCCGTCCGGGACTGGATATGGCCATTCTGGACGTGATGATGCCGGGGATGGACGGCTTTGAAGTCCTGCGGGAGCTGCGCGAGCAGGAGCACGGTGAAACCCACCTGCCGGTTATGCTGCTCACCGCCCGTGCCGAGGACGCAGATCAGGTGCGCGGCCTGGAAGGCGGTGCGGACGATTACGTCACCAAGCCGTTTTCGCCGATCGTGCTGGCGGCCCGCGTGCGCACACTGCTCAAACGAGAAGGCCGCGCCGGTGCACCGCTCGAACAGCTTGGCAAGCTGTCGGTCAATGAGCTGCGCCGTGAGGTCATGGTGGAGAACAAGCCGATCGACTTGACCCCCAAGGAGTACGAGCTGCTCATCTACTTCAAAAATAACCGCGCGATTGCGCTGTCGCGCGAGAGCATCCTCAATGCTGTCTGGGGTTACGACTACTTCGGCGACCTGCGTACTGTGGATACGCACGTCAAAAAGCTGCGCGCCAAGCTCGGCGAGTGCGGCACCATGATCGAAACCGTGCGCGGCTACGGTTACCGCTTTGAGGTATGAAGCTGAAGCATCGGTCAATCCGGTTTACGTTTTTTGCTGCGATCAGCATTATCGCGTTGGTGTTTATCGGTATTCTTGTGCTGCTTAACGTGTTTTTCTATCAGGATTACTATATGATGACACGCCGGAGCGAGCTGCGTGATGCCTACGGCAGCATCTGTACCAGCTACGCGAGTGATTCCTCGGATGTTGCCGCGCTGCTGGACAGCTATGAGAGCCGCAGTGCCATTCGTCTGGCGGTGGTGACCGATAACGGCGATGTGATTACCTCGTCTGCCATGCAGGAGGGTGACGTAGGGTTTGATTTTGGGCACATGGAGCAGAAGTTCCGCAGCTTTGCGGTGCTGGCGTCCGTGGTACAGAATCGTGACTGGGTAGATTTGGGTAAAAACGAATACCGCTTTATGACGATCAGTCTGCGCGATAATGACCAGTATTTGTGTCTCATCGGCGTGCTGAATGCGGAACACGGTGAATATCTGATCGCATATATGCCCTATGCGTATATCGAACAGAATTCTTCGCTGAATCTGGTGTTTCTGCTGATTGCCGGCGGCTGTGCGCTGCTGATTTGTCTGGGGTGTGGCTATGTTATCTCGCGTCAGTTTACGCGCCCGCTTATTCAAATGGCGGGACTGGCCGACCGGATGAGTGAGCTGGATTTCTCTATGCAGTACACCGGCAAGGGGGACGGCGATGAGATTGACCAGCTGGGACAGTCGCTCAACCGCCTGTCTGCGTATTTGGAGCAGGCGATCGGTGAGCTGAAGGAGTCCAACGATCAGCTGGCGCAGGAGATCGAGGAGAAGGAGCGTATCGACAATATGCGGCAGGAGTTTATCGTCAACGTGTCGCATGAGCTGAAAACGCCGATTGCGCTCATTCAGGGCTATGCCGAGGGCCTGACGGCTGGCGTGGCCGATGACCCCGAGGACCGGAAGTTCTACTGCGACACCATTGCCGATGAGGCTGACCACATGAACAAGCTGGTCATGCAGCTGCTCAGTCTTTCACGGCTGGAACTTGGTGCAGAGCAGACGTTCGACGAGGATATTGATCTGCATGCACTTTGTGCGGAAGCGGTGCGAAAAACCGCTGTTTTGTGTGAAAACCGAGGTTTGACCGTGGAATATGAGAACACGCATATTACGGTCCGCACGGACGGTGATCTGCTCGATCAGGTGCTGATGAATTACCTGTCCAACGCCATCCGCTACACGCCCGAGGGCAAGCACATTGAGATTTCGGCGGCAAGAACCGGAAACAGCGTGCGCCTGTCCGTGTTCAATGAAGGTGAAGGTCTGCCGGAGGAGGAGCTGCCGAAAATCTGGGAGAAATTCTACCGCACTGATTGCGCCCGCACCCGAGAGGCCGGCGGCACCGGCATCGGTCTGTCGCTTGTCCGCGCCATCGCGGACACCCTGCACGGCGCCTGCGGCGCGGAGAACGTCGAAGGCGGTATCTGCTTCTGGTTTGAACTGCCGGATCTGCTGCCCGCAGAGGACAGCGAGATAAAAGACTGAATTTGTCGAATAGAAAATTGAAGATTATGCTTGACAACTGCTCTATCCTATGGTATAGTATATAAGCACTCTGAAAGAGAGTTGCGATAAAATCTATATCGCGGGGTAGAGCAGTTGGTAGCTCGTCGGGCTCATAACCCGGAGGCCGCAGGTTCAAGTCCTGTCCCCGCAACCATGTTTAACCGCTGATTTCGTAGGAAATCAGCGGTTTTTTTGTATTTTTCGGAGCACTTAGAAAACCTCCGGGCAGGCGACCCCGAAAATGGAAAGTCGTATGGAAAGGCAGTGGTATCAAAAAAATGCACGACGTGAAGGTGCTTTTTTTGATACCTGAAATCAAAATTCTGAGTATACTTCGAGCAGCAGGCGAAAAACTTCAAGGAGATATAAAAGCAATGCCATTAAGCGGGGAATGCATCAACACCTGCATAACTTTCGATTTCAATGGCAGCAGTGAGGTAACGTCAAATACCATGACTGTCATCTACGGCGAGGTGCTTGCTCTGAACCTTATGCCGACATGGTGAGGTAGCGTCTGTCGGTTGGTGGCGGAGATCGTCAACATCGACTCCCGGTATCTTGCAAATACCGAGAACGAAGGTACGATCCCCAGCTTACCGGTTATCATATAGCTTATCAAAGTGTGCGGACTCCCCGTAGAACGGTACTTCAATCCAGAGGTCATGCGGGAGGAAAGCATACAGAGACAGCGTATCAGCCACAAACTGAAACTCTGTCCGGAGCAGTATTTGACCGTCATCGAAGGTGCGCTTGACGGGGCGTTGAAAACTGAAAAATCAGCAGATGAAGCGGAGGGTGTGTGAGCGCCCTCTGTTTTCGTTTCTCCAGGGCGGCTCTGCCGCCCTTTTCTTTTTGAAAAATCCGAGATTTTGCGGGCAGATAAAGATGTTTCCAGCATTGTATTTACGGGGGAAAGAGCGTAGAGCAAGCACAGCAAGTGTGGCCACACTTGCGAATTTTTGCTTTAGGGAACCCCTTGCCCCTAAACACAAAACTGCTTGTTGGGATAGTCCCAAACCCTTATGCAGAAAGGACGGTGCCGCCCTATGGTAAATCGAAAACGCTCCATCATCCTGCGCTGCCCAGTAACAGCGGAAGAACGCAACCTAATCGAGCAGAAGATGGCCCAACTCCAGACAAAGCGGATCGGCGCCTACCTGCGAAAGATGGCAATTGACGGATATATCATCTATGTGGACACCAGAGACATTAAGGAGATGAACAAGCTCCTGTCCGCCATTGGCCGGAATATCAATCAGATCGCCAAGCGGATCAATGCCGGAGGCCCGACCTATCGGGCCGACATAGAGGAAATCCGGGAAAGGCTGGATCAGATATGGCAGTTACAAAGACGCATCCTATTAAGTCAACGCTGAAAGCGGCTATTGATTATATCTGCAATCCTGACAAGACGGACGGGAAGCTGCTGGTATCCTCCTTCGGCTGCGCCGCCGAAGCCGCCGACATTGAATTTGAATAGACACGCCGCCATTCCATCGACAAGGGCACACACCTGGGCCGCCACTTGATCCAAGCCTTTGAGCCCCTGGAGAGGTCTCCGCCGAGAAAGCACATGAGATTGGGAGGCAGCTGGCAAAAGAAATATTGGGTGGCAAGTACGAGTTTGTACTTGCCACCCATATTGACAAGGGGCATATTCACAACCATCTGATTTTCAATGCGGTCAGCTTCACCGACCACAAGCACTACCATTCCAACAAACGCAGCTATCACGAGATACGCCGAGCCAGTGACCGATTGTGCCGAGAACACGGCCTGTCCGTCATCGTCCCTGGCCGTGACAAGGGCAAGAGCTATATTGAGCATCAAGCCGCACAGAACGGCACCAGTTATAAGGCAAAACTGAAAGCCGCCATCGACCGGTTGATCCCCGTGTCCTCCAGCCTGGAAGATTTGCTTGCCCGGTTACAGCGGGAAGGATACGAGATCAAGCGGGGAAAGTATATCTCCGCCAGGGCGCCGAACCAGGAACGATTTACCCGGCTCAAAACCTTGGGCGCCGATTACACGGAAGAAGCCGTTGTCTCTCGCATCGCCGGAGGCTCCAGGCCCTCCAGACAACCCCGGCAGCGCAGCGGGAAGGTCAGTCTGCTCATTGACATTCAGAACAATATCAAGGCCCAGCAGAGCGCAGGATACCAGCGGTGGGCGACCATTGAGAATCTGAAACGTGCGGCCGCCACTATGAACTTTCTCATCGAACACGGCATCGGCAGCTATGAGGAATTGGTGGAACGGTGCGACGCCGTTTCCGCCGCCTCCATCCGTACAAGGAAAAGCCTGCGGGATGTGGAACAGCAGCTCACCGACCTTGCCCTCCTGGGAAAGCAGATCGACAGCTACCGCAAACTGAAACCTGTCTATGACCGATATAAGGCATCAAAGGACAAGGAAAAATTCCTGCGTGGGTTTGAAAGTGAGATCATCTTGTTTGAGGCGGCAGCTAGCGAGATCAAGAAGGCCGGACTTGCCAGACTTCCTTCCTCCGAAAAGCTGAAAGCAGAACTGGATGGACTTGCCGCCCACAAGACCGCTCTGCAAGCGGAACTTCGCAAAATACGGCGGGAGGAAAAGGAATATGACACCATTCATCAAAATGTAGATGCTCTTTTGAAAAAAAGAGGAAAACAAGCGCAACAACAGAGTATCAGTTTGGAATAATTTTTGGCGTATTACCTTATCTATGGAATTGAAATTTCTCATAAACTGATGTAAAATAATAAAATGAGTTTTTTTGCTCATTTCTAAAGAGAGGAGGGAGCCATGTGCCGGATATTATTGATTTGTTTGCTGGAGCTGGCGGATTAAGTCTAGGAGCGTCTCGCGCAGGATTTAATGTTGCCGCTGCCGTCGAATTAGATTCACACGCGATTGCATCCCATACTACTAATTTCCCACACAGCATACATATCCAGCGAGATATAATGGAATTGGATGGCCAAACATTATTAGAACTTTCCGGGGTGGAAGCAGACAACCTCGTCGGCATTATCGGTGGCCCACCTTGTCAAGGCTTTAGCAGTATTGGTCATGGTGATATAAATGACACTCGAAATCAACTGTTCGAAAAATTTTTCATATTGATAGAACAGTTGAAACCTGCTTTTTTTGTTGCAGAAAATGTTCCCGGAATTATGAACTCTAAATATGACGCAATACGAAAAAGAGCATTTTCACATGTGGGAGATTATCACTTACTTCCTCCGATAAGTATAAATGCAAGTGAATATGGTGCACCGACTACACGTACAAGATACTTTTTTATAGGTTTTAGAGATCATCCGGCTATTCAGCCATTTACTATTGCAGATATAGAATACATGAAAGTGGCTGCAAATGAACAAACTCGGGTTCGAGCAGCTTTGGAAGGAATTCCGTCGAATATACATTTTCATGCGAATAGCAATGGTATCCGAACATTATTGGCTGATTATTTGAATCCAAATGTTCAACATCTTCAGTCGGAGTTCTTCTATCAGAGAGTAGTCGGCATGCGTCCCTTAGGCATCGGTGATGATGAGTACATTCGACGCTATGAAACCCGACATGAAGTAAACGGCTGTTTTCCAACAAAACATACCACGCCTGTGCGCCGTAGATATGCAAATCTTGCTTACGGCCAACAAGATCGCATCTCGAAATCTACTAAGCTTAATCCGGAAGGATTTTGTCCCACGCTTAGAGCTGGTACTGGCCCAGAGAAAGGAAGTTTTCAGGCTGTCCGACCAATTCACTATCAATACTCTAGAGTGATAACTCCACGAGAAGCTGCTCGCTTGCAAGGTTTCCCAGACTGGTATAAACTTCCTGATACAATTTGGCACGGCTTTCGACAAATCGGTAATAGTGTGTCACCGATTGCTGCTGAACGAGTACTTAGTGCAATTTTTCAAAAACTGACTTGATGATAGTTGGGATAATACTTGTAATAGGATATGTAGCTATCTACGGCCTGTCCATCTTTTTCTGAAAAAATAAACGGAAAACATTCAATAAGTTGCTGCCTTATATCTGGATTTGGCAGCAACTTATTTAATTCTGTGATTTCTCGGACAGATAGAGCGGGAATCTCTATTTTTGAGGGTGTATCCCATGAAAAAGTATTATGTGGATAATTTTTAAGAGCCTCTTTAATTTTGGCTTCTTTTTCATGGGAATCTAAAACTATGCCAGTAAAAGTCACCATTTGCTGGCCGTCGGCATATATACTGGAAAATAGCGGAAGCATGAAATTGGGGCTATACGGTGGATTTTCCGACAAACACTCCATAGTAGCCGCTTTTAAAATTTTCAGTAATGTGAGAGGATATTTTTTTGTTGTCACATCTGCCGATGAAATTGAAGGCCAAAGATAAGAATCGGGGACTCTATTTCTGAGTGTTTGTAATCTTAGTTCTTGCAACTGATCCGGGCTTTTACTCTTTCCGAGTGAATCAGGATTGGCGTTTAGTGTTATACGAACAATATCATCAGGGTTTAATAGATTGAGTAACGTTGAATAATCTGACAATTGGGTTCCAAGCTCACTGGGACTTACAAAGTCAAGCCAAAAAATATTGTGCTCGCCATCTTGAATTGACAAATCTGATATATACTCAGTGCTTTCGGTATTTTTTATGGAAATACATCCATACGGCGAATTAAATTGAGCACGTTGAAACTCGAGTTCATCTTTTTCTAAAGAAACCATATCGGAAATATTGAGTGTATCATGCAACAATTTAAAATCATCAAATAAATACGAACCAAATCCAGTATATTTGTAATCAGATATTGGAAGTTCACGGCTAAGCCCAATTAACGTCTGAACAAAAAGGCTTCGGTCAATGCTTTTGTTCGGACGCAAATGATAAAAAGGTTGCTTTGCCAAATCATTCACCTTCTTTGCTATGGGCTTTATCTAATACAAGGTCAAAACATTTTTCTCCAACTTGTGAAGGGGTCATGCTATGCTCCCTATCGTCATACAAGTATTCAATAATATCCTTGATTTCATCAATACTGCGACTGAAGCTAATTCTACGATAAGGTTTGTCATTTTCTGGTTTTGGCAGACTTGGATTAAATACATAACCGCCTTTGTTTTGCCGAAACTTTACGGGAGCTAAAGTTTCTATTTCATCCCTAGACCCAATTAGACTATCAATAGAAACACTTTTTGCTGCCAATGAATAGACACGTTCACTGTCATTACGTCCTTTCCAACGATTGGTATAATCAGTGAACATTTTTAATCCCTGGCGCATTCTATCTTTTACCGCAGCGTAGATATTGGAAGATGTATCAATACCGCGTTTAGTGGTCGTCATTGGAAGGTTTTTAGGATTATTACTTTCAAAAATCACAATTCCACGAATTCCGATGAACTGTGTATGATATTGCGGAACTCCAGCTTCACCCCACCCTGTAAGATGTGTTTTATCGTTATATAAAACAACGCGATCATTACAAACAATCGTCCAACCTGCATCAGAAGACGAACGTTTTAGATTGTTTTCGTCGTCGATATCTTCAGGAGAGGGTGGCGGCGCATAAAAACCAATTGCAAGACTGACATGAACGTCGCCAAATGTTTGTTGATACAAAAAAGGTTTGATTGAAGTTGTATCTTTGTCATCTAGAAGCAACTTAATCGGCAAAGGCGCTATGCGTTGGCCATTGATTTCAATTTCAAAGCCTTTTTGTATAATAAAACTATAGCTTTGCTGAATGGATTTGATAAGGCCATTTACAAAAACATCTAATTTGTCTTCCGTTCCCCATGTTTCTGCTATTCTCGGATTGATATTTGATATATCGATTTTTGTTCCACCGTCTACAAGCAGATCGGTACTATCAAGATTTTCCATAGGGAAATCCCATTCATCTTCATCATTTGCCCAATCTTCAGGAATAGTAACCTTATATAAAGATTTATTATTTCGGGTAAACACAACCGCAGATTTTCCAATTTTAAAAATGGCTCGCTTCATTCCGATGCCATAAATACCGACCGTAGGCAGGTCTTCTGCCTCTTTTGCAGAAGATCGGCCCATTCTAAATGCATATTTTTCTGCCACATCTTTCGGGATTCCCCCGCAATTATCTTCGATGATGAAAGAATCTTTGCTGATGGAAATGTGGGAAAAAAAGCCTACATAATAATCCGAGGTTGTTGTTTTATCAATGCCTTTCTTTTGCCGCACTACACCGTCAAGGCAATTGTCTAACAAGTCTAGAATGGCATCGCTCAGCTCAATATCTCTTGTAAGCATTCCAACAAAAAATTCTTTTGTTGGTGCGCCTTGTGCTTTGACAGCCATAAATATCACACCTTTCAAATTGCATAGGGTTAATTTTGACTTTAGATACATTTATTATACTTCCGGCTAAAGTATTCATCAAGAGCGACTACGATTTTCTAACGACAAAATAAAAAGGGAGTAACACCCAATGATGGCACTCCCTTTTTGTTTGAAACAGGTAAAAATCCGGCATATTTCCTATATAGAAACGCCTTGCTTGCAATCATACTGCCCCTACACGAAAAAGCCGTCACAGGCAATTTTTTTCGCCTGTTTGAACCCTAATTCCCGCACTTTTTGGAACGGAGGGAAAGATAGTGTGGACAAGACAACACCACCGCCCGGAAACTCTGCTTGCAGGGATGGACACAGCCCTTACATAGCTTGTTATACTGGCGTCTGCCGTTCTTGCCCAGGAAGAACGCCCATTCCAGACGCCATTTCTTGCTCCGGCTCATAAGTCGCCCAGCTCCGGGGGCTTCTTCTGCGGGGCAGGCTTGACCGGGCCTTTCCGTTCCGCGTACTCCCGTTTCGCGTCCTCCAGCCGCTCCCGGATAGAGGGCTTTTTCTCCGGCGTGGTCCTGCGCGCCTCGACCTGGGCTTTCTCCAATTCCTCCCCGCGGCGGCCGTTGTTGATGATCCCGTCGATCATGTCATAGTTATCCTCCAGGGTCATTTCCGCCGTGCGCAGCGGGTTTTCCGGCTCCACGGGAACGGCTACGATTTGTCCGTTGATGCTGGCGAACAGCTCTGGCCGCTTGAATTGTTCGGTGTACTTCTGGATCATGTCCGGGGGCAGGGACGCGAAACTCTCCGGCCCCAGGCCCACAACCAGGAAGGTGCCTGCCACGATGTCGTAAATCTCCCCATGCTCGTCCCGGAGGGAACGGTTCAGGTCTAGACCAATGAGCTTGCCTTCATCGTTCAGCACCAGCCCAACCGGATCGTCAAAGGGATAGGAGGCGGCAATATCACCGCCCACCTCCGCTTGCAGCGCATGGAGGCCGGGGTCGATCTCCTTCACATAGGGCTCCTTCATGGGCTCCACCACCAGAACGGTCAACTTCTCCGGCGCGGTATGTTCGGGGGCATCCCCGCTGGGGATGGCAAAGGCGCGGCTGCCGTTGGCCATGATGAGATACTTCCCATCCTCGGACTCGTGGTGGAAACCGTATCCGGTCGCCTCCATCTGTTCCCGGCTCATATCCGTCACATGGAAGGTGCCCCTGGGGGTCCGCACTGTTTCGCCGGTCTCCCGGTCATCCGGGGTGGGCGCCGCTTGCTGGCCGTACAACTCCGCCTCATATTCCCGGTTTGCCTGTTTCGCAAAGGACAGCATCTCGTCAATATGGGACTGATCCGGGTTTTCGATGGCCTCCCGGATCACTTGCGGGTTCACATCCCAATATGCCTCGTAGCCCACAGCCTCCTTGAACTTCTTCAGTTCGGAGGGAAGATAGTCCTCCGGGGTCTGGCCCAACGTCTTCAGCTTTTCTTCCAGAGAGGCGATACGGCAATTGGACAGGTTCTCGTAGATTTCTTCCTTTGCCGCGTGTTCCTCCGGGTGCTCAGCGGCATACTGCGGATCGTTCTGCCGGAAAAACTTGTCCATATCGTAGGCAAGGTCCATGGCCCATTCTGAAATTTCTTCTTTGGGGATGTCATCCTGGAAGGTCATCACCCGGTATTCCTCCGGGATGCTGCCGCGCTCGCCATCGTAATACTCATGGAAGCTGTCCCCGGTGTCCCGCACATAGCCCAGGTCGGTGAACTGGCCGCTTTCCTCCAGGGCGATGTCCCGCCCGTAGGCCTCATAGTCGATATAGTTGCGCAGATGCTCCGGCACCTGCATGGCGTCCAGTTCCTCGATGTAATACCGGCCCAGATCGTCGTGGTCGTGGATGTCAGGGTAAATATCATAGCAGTCCATATTCTCCGTCAGGTTAATAAGCTTCTGGATGCTGCCCGCGTGGTCGCCGATCTCCATGGCCGCCTGGAACCGCTCATATTCATCCTGGCTCATGTCGTCCAGCTTGGAGGCCAGGTAGTTCAGTTCGTCCAGGTTGGCATACTCGCCCAGCAGGTCATAGAGGCCGTCCACATAGCAATCGTAGTCCGTGATGAACCATTCCTCATAGGTCTGCCCGAAGTCGTCTTTCGCACCGATCCCGATACGCTCAAAGACCTTTTTCAGTTCCTCCGCCGTGGTGGGGAACTTCACCCATTCGCCCACAAGGGCACTCTCGTTATATTTGCCCAGGTTGGTGATAAAAGCGGCAAAGGGATACTCTTTGTCATAGTCATAATGGGGCATAACGACACCTCCTTACAGTTCCGGCGCAGGCTTTTCCCGATGGGGCTGCGCCTTGCTCTGGTTGGCACATTCCTTCCGGCTCTGCTCCAGCCGGTCCTTGATGGAGGGCCTTTTCTCTATCTGTCTCTCCCTGGGGCGCTCATGCTTCCACTCGTCGCCGGAGAGGGTGAGATACCCTTTGCTGGTGAAGCACCCCTGTTCCTTCTGCATGGCGTGGTTGCCGAAGGGAACGGGATCAATGGCGTCCAGCAGCGCCGGGGGCAGAAGGACGTCCAAATGCTGTGCCAGATAGCGTCAGCCCACATCCTCCACTTTGCGGATGTTGGGCTCCAGGATGAAATACTCCGTGTTAGCGGGAAACTCCCGGAACTGCTCCAGGGTGGTCAGGCGGAAGGGAGACTCCTGCACAGCGGCCAAGAGGTTACGGTCCTCGGGGGAAAGTCCGGCAAGCGCCTAGGTCGCTGTCTCCAGCTCGCTTGCGTCACCGCCTGCGGGTAGCAGCGGTTTCAAATGCTCCATGAAATTGGGCTCGGTTTTGCTCAAAGACATCATCCTTTCTGAAAATGGGTAAAAGAAAAGCAGGGAACCCGGAAAGGTTTCCTGCTTCAAAATTTATATTTATTTTTTCTTATTTTTCCTCTTTTTAAGTGCGTTTGAAACTGTCCCCTGTGAAATATCGAGCATATCTGCTATGTCGTCTTGAACAAAATCGGCAGACAACTCACAAATGATGGAATCCCGTTTATCTTTCGTTTCATAAGCGGGAATCTTGACAACCGAACTTTTTTCCACCCCGCTTTTCGACAAGGTTTTTATAAATGTTCGTCCATCAGATGTCGTTGCCTTTGCAAAACGTTCTCCATTTCTTTTTTTTACGCCAAGTTTCAGGGAAACCAAATCCTCCTGTAAAATCGCTGGTTCCTGATTGAATGCATTAATGAGCTCATACTTGATTATACCCATATAATTCATCTACAATTTCAAAGCTATAGTTTTTGTATCTCTTTATAAAGTGTTCCAGTTCTAATTTCTCACCGTTGAATTTTCCATAGTTTCCCCATTTGCTCTGCAACATAACGCAGGTACAATCAAAATCCACACCTTCGATTGTGATGTTTCCCTCGACCTGTTCAAAAGGTTCTGTAAGTTTTACATATCCGTCCTCAAATTCAAGTGCTATTGTCTTATCTTGAATTATAATCTTTTTGACCCGCATATCATGCAGACTATATGGAATGGGCGGATTGTGTTTATATTCTGTCCTCATGAGACCTCCCCGTCAAATTCCGATTGTACGTTTATACAAAACACCTTTATTTCAAACGTATGAAAAATACTGACATTCGCCGAGACTACTTAGCACGTCTCTAAGTACAAACATAAAATTCAACTTGCTTTTGTTTATAGTTTCTCCTTCAATTTTACTGCAGTAATTTTGTACTTTCTCAAGTTCTTCAAACAGTAATCTATTACAAATTTCTTTAGCTTCCTCCAAAACAAGAGCATCACAATACACAGCATCGATAGAGTATTCTTCTTCTTCCACTATTAAGCATTGTTTTTCAGAGTGAAATCTTTTTGCGAAATTTGAAGCAATTAGTTTTTTGTAATCTTCATCACACAATTCTATTGTACAAGGAACAAAATTATCATTATTTTGTTTTTTGAAAAATGTAATATCAAGCATTGTTGTTACCTCCAGTTTTCCCTTTTTTCACTTTTTCACGAACTTCTTTAACTTTTTCAGGTGAAAGGTCATCGTAAAGTTTTATCCCTTTTGCTTCAGCCCTTTGCTTCGTTTTTGGAGAAGCTTTAGCTTGGACTAAAGCTATGCCAACCCCTTGCTCGCTGAATTTATCAATATCACTTGGAAAAATTTTTGCTCTTGCTTTAATTTCTCCATAACCTTTTTCAGCCATTCTCAGCTCCCTCCAATCATCTGCCAATATTTATTATCTGCGCTAATCTTTTAAATACCTATCCAGAATAGCAATTAACTTTTGTTCATCTTCCTTGGGATAGCTAAAATCACCCAAATGTGAATTTCCTTCTGTAGATTGAATATCTATTCCATATTTCTCGCCAATCTCTTTAACCATCAGCTTAATGTCTCTATGTTCAGCCAGTTTTTGAATAGCTTTATTTTCATCCTCAGATTTCTGATAATCAACTATAGAAAAATTATTATACATCATCTTCTACATCCTCCTTAGTGAACACCTTAATATGTAAATTCATAGCTAAAAATTTTACTCTGCCATGCCACATGCTGCGAACTTCTCACAGTATAAGCAATTTTTTGTTCACCTTCTGCATCTAAGACATATTAAAACAATTCTGATTGTTCTAATCATTCTCAATTACACCTTCGTACCCTTCGGATAAGAAGTATCCCTCTCTCAAAGAGCTCGGTCAATTCCGATTTGTTAAATTATCTATATAATACCATATCTCTTTGGCTAATACAATAATTGCATCGCTCTCGCTTATTCTCATCAATTCTGCAACTAATGTATCGTGATCATATGCATATTGTCAGGCTGTCTGTTCACTTTTCTTTGAATGATACGCTTCACGTCTCATAGCCAGTGTTTTTTCATATCTCTCTTTTGCAATAGGGTCTCCATTCAATGCATCTTCACGCATTTTTCTGTAGCTCTTCACTGTGGCTCTAACCTGATACTGTTTACGCTCTGCAAGCTGACTCTGTGCTTCCTGATCTC
>ERZ773248.1528-NODE-1528-length-18271-cov-10.177591_pt1 | contig 18271 bp, 12 predicted proteins | sample MGYA00580518_ERZ773248 | MGnify/ENA primary metagenome ERZ773248 (study PRJEB29015, sample SAMEA2737762) | human gut metagenome | biome: human gut; feature: human-associated habitat; material: faeces | place: China | collected 2012 ...
CACAGGTGCTGTTGATCAGCTTAAAATCTGTCACATCCATAGCAATCAGCCATCCTACACCATCTTTTTTGCTTTTTGCCTTTTTCTTAAAAGCTGCAAAATTATCTCCTAATGTGACAGGATCCTGATATGCAAGCGACATAAGTTCTTTTTTACTTTGGCGCCAGGAGTAAATATACACCCCGACGCTGACCGATATGACAACCAGAATGATCATCATCAGACTGTTGATCGCATCCATGACCACCTGCATACGGCTTGTTAAAACGCTATCCTCTACTGCAGTGACCACATACCATGGTTCACCGCTCTCTTCTATTTTAAGTGGCATATAGTAATAAAGTGAGACTTCTTTCCGTTTTGGATCCAATCCATAGCCACTTTTTCCCTCTTTCATGTTACTGAGCATCAGGTCTCCGGCATAATCATCTCTTTCATCCTCAGAAACATCCGTATTAAAAATATTTCTCCCGATTCCCCATTCTTTACTGTTTCCGGAAGTTGCAACAATCGTACCGTCTATTTTTATGATGTAATTAAAAGCCTGTCCTTCAAATATCTCATTCTTCAGGCACCCCTCAAGCATTTCATCTTTGCAGGTTGCAAATAAAACTCCTTTTACCGTTTTCCATTCTTTTTCATATACCGGCACACTGAATACATTTATGGTTTCATGTGAAGTATCAATCCTGTCTTCAAATGCATCCGTCAAAAAGTTTTTTCCCCGCATCGACTGTTGAAAAAAATCTCTGTCAGACATATTTAGCCGATAGCCATCCGTCGTTTCTGCTGTACCATCTGCCGCAATATATCCTATCCGTTTAAACTGATACGTCTCTACAAATCCCTGTAATTTATTAACGATAATTTTTTCGTCCCCGCCTGACTCTCTCGCAAGACCAGAAAGCAGTCTAAAACGCGTGCTTACTTCTTTCTCTACCAATATTACATTCTGTTCTGCCATCCCCTCAATGCTGCTCATCAACTGCTGCTGTAAACTGCCCCGTATCTGCCCAAAACATCCAAATAATGCTATTCCTAAAATTAACAATATTGCACATAAAACTGCTACAGTACGAATCTTCGCATTTTTTTGTACATTCTGGCACCCCTTTGGCCTTACAAAGTCATATTTTAAATTTCTGTGACCATTTTCCCATGTCCTTTATTGTAACACTCTTCATTTATGAGTTCTACCCCTAAAAAGTATCGTTTTCATTCTGTTTTTCATTTTTTTCGCCGTAGATCCGCACTCACATTTCTATTTCGGTATCCAAAATTTCTATTAAATTTTTCTGTTAAATTTTTTCAAAAAATTGTTGACAAATTACTTTTCCCATAGTATGATATCAAATGTGTCTGGCAGACAGATACAAAACAATTTACATATGCGCGAGTGGCTCAGTTGGTGGAGCACGACCTTGCCAAGGTCGGGGCCGCGGGTTCGAGTCCCGTCTCGCGCTCTTTGCAAGATACAATACAATTTTATATATGCGCGAGTGGCTCAGTTGGTGGAGCACGACCTTGCCAAGGTCGGGGCCGCGGGTTCGAGTCCCGTCTCGCGCTCTTCTGTTGAGAAACAGGAAACTTTGATTTACAAGGTTTCCTGTTTTTTGTTGTGGAGTGAAAGTTGATTACAGTATATTGTTCAAAACCGTTCGTCCAGAGGTAAAGATTTTTTCTCTTTCTGCACCATTATAAAACAAGCTAGTGTTGATAATATCAGCTAATTTTTTTCTTTATTCAGTGATTGATAATGTATCTCCAATGCATGCCATTCTGCAATACCCGAAGTATTGTAACCGTCTTTTCATTTTCATCCACTACATAAAATAAGTATGTACGATATGGTTACATAAATTTCATATGCTTTATTTCTTTAATATCGTCCCTGCTATATGCGTATTTTATCTTATATGTTCTACCTGTCATACATCCCCTTTATCAAATTACATCAATGTCCGCCCAAAGTTCTTCTTCTGTAAGAACTCTGCCTGCTTCCATATCATCTATGGCTTCATCCAGTTTTGATAATAGTTCGTTCATCGCATCATCTATCGTATAGGATGTATTTGGTATTTTATCTGCATGTGTTACTGACATATCTTCCACCTCTATGCATTAATATTTTGACTTGTAGCCACTTATGAAACCATTATGTTTTGAACATAAACGATTCATAATATCGTGATAATCCATGTGCTTATGAATCTCTATGATAAGCTATTCAAAATAATCGTATGCTTTCAGATTGTTTGTCTTTGCGTTCTCTACTATTGCTTACTACAATGTTTTCCATTGTTATAATTCTTTGATTAAACAATCTAATCATCTCGGAATTTTATCTAGAAGAATTCCTCTTGCAATAAATCATCAACATCTATATCAGCATCTGTTGCAATAATCAAATTATCTATATATTCATCAAAGGAATCTGTAACTAAAATATCCCATAATCCATATGTCTTAAGCTTCTCAGCAATTTTACTTACAGGAATTCTTGTAGCAAATGTTTCATTAAATTGTGCTGTCAATGCTTGAACCGTCATTTTCCCATATTTATCTACAATCCATTGACATATTGAACCCAAATTAAGTTCGCTACTATCTTTACACAAAATAATCCCACCCGCTACTTGCTGGGAAAAGACATTTGGCTGCTGCCTAAATATACATGTACATAACCACTCATTGCTTTGAAGTTTTTTATCTAATCCGGTATTTTCAAGTTTTTTCCAAACACTATGTGCATTAAAATATTTATCCTCGCATTGACAAATCCATTCTTGTAGTTCATGTACATCATCAAGTGATAAACCATAAATTCGTTCTAACTCACTCAATGTCATGTATACTTTAGGTGCGACTTCCATGTACTCAAGTTCCATTCTCTTTTTGTACAACGCCGATTCAAATGATGGCAAAACCAGTAACCTACGATCATATTCATTTAGATCAAGTATTTCCTTTGAAAAGATTTCCTGATCATAATAATTAACAACAGTACCATAATCATCATTATATAAATACCCTATATTCAACGAATATCCTATACGTTTAAATGCAGCTTTATTCAATGCATCTTGCGATGAATTAGTACATATCTCACTAAACATTTTTTCTACTTCATCTATAAACCAGAAGTTCTTTTTTGATAATGCCTGTTTTAATTCCGCTGCATCTTCATCATCCATTGCAATAACATCGACAGAATACTCGCCATCCAAATAATAATTTGCTAAAGCTCCTGTAATCACCGGATTTCCATTTGCACTTCGAACACCGTAACGTTCTTCATAGGCTTCATAATACCCAAAGAAATCAATAGGCGAAATTTCTTTGAGTAAGTGTAATGCCTGCTTCGCTTCATCACCATCCCCTAACACCATAACAGGCACGCGTCTACAACTTATATCAAAGTCTTTATTATCCCAATTATCAAGCGAAGACTTTATAACATAGAAAAGCTCATATCCATCTCTAATATCAAGTTCTTCCATCAACTCAACATAGTCTCTGTATATTAATTCTGCCGAAATAATCATATCCCTATATTGATTAAAATCAATAGTATCCCATACAATTTTGGGATCTGCTTCGCAATATCTCATTCGATTATCTTTATCAAAAACAACGTGCGGAGAAATCCTCAATCGATTTGACACTGTTCGAATATTGATTGCCAATCTATCTTTTGGATAATTTCTCCGATTCAAGTACTCATTATACTCTTTTTCGAACTCATTCATTGTCATAGCATGATCACTGTTGCTCATTAAAACTCGATAGACCATTTCCGTTCTAGTTACATGCCTTTTGTCTTGTCGTAATGCCTCTTCCTTAAGGTACTCGACCATTCTCTCTCTAAAAATACCTGTATATTTCTCAACAGATTTGTCACTTATTAGTTCCTTACCTTTTTTATATCTTATTGAAAGATATTCATACCCAATTGCACCACATTCTGGAAACGCATTACAAAACTCACCCTTAGAAAATTTAAAATATTCATACGGAAACCTATAATAGTCTTCATAGAGACGAGGCATCTTTTTAGCCATTTTCACCAGTATTTGTCTGACTCTTTCTCTACTTAAATCAAATACATCTCCTATCTCCTGGAGGCTTTCTCCATTTAATCGTCTTACAAAAGATTCATATTTCCTTGGTTCAAAATCACTCTCATGCTTTTGCAAATATTGTACGACATTTGATTTATCAAGATATATATTGTTATCTCTTTGTTTACATATTTTACCATCTAAAATACGTTCTATTAATACAGTCCCATCAAATCCCAGATTTTCTTTATCAATCTTATCCCTCAAATTTTCTGTTTGAATAATTCCCTCCGGCACAAGATTTTTAAAGTAATTCTTTAGTGGCAAATCAAATTCATCCAGTTGAATAACTGTAAAAATAAACTTGTCATTAATCCGCCGCAAAGAAAAATCATCTTCCCGTTGCATAATATCATTTTCTAAAAATAAATCTCTTAATTGTCTCCAAAATAAATGCTTTATTGGGCATAGTATTTCAGATACTTTTTCATAGAACGCTTTTTCATACTCGGATATCATCTCCCCATTTTCTTCATGGTCCGCAACATATAAATTACTCTCAGTCCACGCTTCTCTTTTATTTAAAATTTCATCACGTGTTTTGGCACCTAACCCCTTCATCTCTCTTAAATCTTTTTCTGAGATTTTTGCAAGTTTACGTAAAGTATCACAGCCTATACGCAATAATCCATTTTCTGCTCTTGCTGACAGTCCCAATTCAGTGATATTATGATAAGACATTTCTTCTAATTCATCTTCTGAAAAAGTTCTCTCCTTTTTTTGCTTTACAGATTCTTTCTTAATTAACGAATCAATATCTCCCTCCCCCTCTAGATAGCTTTTACAGAAAGTTTCAATTTCAACAACCGTCTTTTCTCCTATATTTCTACCTTCTTTAATTTCCTCTATAGGGGTATTTAATAATTGCTCTAGAGTGTGTATCCGCATCCTCTTTAGGGCATTTGATGTTCTTACAGATAAACCTAAACTATTTACTAAAATATCCACTATTACTTCACCATATTCCTTTTAGTACTCTGGACGTAGTAACTGGTTTACATCTGTCCCCGACTGTCTGCTCTCAATTAAGATGTGTTGATCATACATTGCCTTATATGCATAATCCACCGTATCATCTATACTTACCATTGCACTACTTGAAAAGCTCTCATACAACAGTTCAATTCCTCCCATTACGTATTCATTGAACAAATCTAGTGCCTCTTTCTTCATTTTAACTTCACGTTCCGTAATTGGTGGAATAGCATTTGCATCCATCTTGTCTCTATACTTAAAACAGATATTGATTCTGTCCTCTTCTGACCATGGCTTTGAAGTATCATTTAAAATAACTACTTTAAATAATTCATTACATTTTACATGTTCTGTATTAAATGCATCCGAATAAATTCTAGCACGATCTGTACTACCATCTTGTTTTGCACGTTTATCATTTAGTGCACCAAGAGCCGCCCCCGTCATATAAACATCAATGTATCTGTCAAATGCTTTTACATCATTTACTAAATATTTTATATAAGTTGCATGCTTACCATTGATTGTATAATCTCCTTCAAACATGATCCTTCCCCCCTATTCTTCAATTTCCGTATGTGATTCTGAAATTTTTTTTAGTTTACAGTATTTTCCTACACGGACATTCATAACAGACTCTGCATACTGCCAGTCCTTCTCCATCACAAACATAATTACTTGATTTGCAACTTCTGGAAGAACTGCGGAGATATTTTTTATATGCGTTTCGTCAGCATTAGAAAATGGTGCATCCATAACAAGTGGATATGCCTCGTTATCCCATATAACAGCCTCACTATTCTTTCCAAGAGATACCTTTTCTTTTGCAAGGTCTACTAATCCAGCTATAAAAGCAAAATTTTTTACTCTCTTCAACCCCTCAGACTCTCCCGTAATAACTTCCTTTCCATTCAAATGAGCAAATAAAGTTACATGATACTGATTATCGATCTGAACTCTTCTTTCTCCATGATACATTCTACCAAAAATATTATTGACCTTTTCCTGTAGTTTGGTTCTCATTTCCTGCTCTTTTGCAGCATATGTTTCATCAATCCAGGCACAAATTTTCTCGGCATATGCCAAGTATTTAATTAATCGTTTGTTTTTATCGGAAGCAGATACTAAACCATCATATACCTTTTGAGCTTGTTCAATCGCACTCTGACTTGCTCCTATATCACGATTAGCACGCTCAATTTTTTCAGACATTCTCTTAATGCTTTCTTTAATATGATTCATATCAGACTCATAACTACTCATATTTTCTTTTCCAAAAATACTTGCTTCAATTCTTGCAATATCATCTTCAAACTGTGCAATTGTATCTCTATGTTTTTGAATTGTTTTATATAACTGCTCAAATGTTGGATAAAACTGTGCCAAATTTCTTTCATTTGAAGCTAACAGCTCTTTAAAACTCATGATTGCAGTTCCCAAATGGGCAGGAAGTACATAGTTTAATTCATCCATTATGTGCTGATATGCTTCATTCCCTAAACTTCCGTTTTCTGGTTTAATAATTTCCGCACCGCATATACATCTTCCCCGCTTAACTATATCCCTTATAGAAGCCTCTGTCATATCACGTATGCCTTTGTCATCTACATTTGCATTAGCCAAAAATTCTTTCGCCTCTTCTGTTAATGGAAGTTCATAATAAGACACCGCATTTGTACTAAATAACTTTAGAAATTGCTTATTGGCATCTGCCAATTCACCCTTTTCTTGTTCCAGCTGTCTTTCCAAATTCTGTTGCTGTCTCTGCAACTCAGCGGTATTCTGATTATCACGAAGTATCTCTGCTATTTTTTCTTTTTTAATATTAAGGCTGTCCAATTCTTTATTTGCATTGTCAATTTCTTCTCTAAGTGATTCTATTCTATCCGACTCTCTAGAAATAGTTTCTTCAGCTTCTCTTGCTCGTTCATCACCACTAGAATCTAATGCTCCATTCCATTGACCAATAGCCGTTGCCTTTAATGTTCGAGCACCTAAATGTTTTCTGGCATTTCCAACAGCTGCTAAACCTAATAATCCTTTTACAGCCTCAGATAAATCTTTTCTTGTACTAATATCAGAAACACGTTCAGTATCAAAAAAGAAATACCCCGACAGGGATTGAGGTAAAATTCCATTAATTATATTTCTTTCTTCTCCCTCTCTTACCTGTTTTGTAATTCCATTTTCTTTATATGAAACTGTAAGCTGACTATTAAGAGAATTCCAATTTCCATATGCACGATCAACATATGCTTGTTTTCTAAGCACCACATATTCTGTATTTTTATGTTCTAGCACCAATTCTACGTATACTTCACATTTTTGCTGGATGCCAGCTTGCTCATTTGCAACTTCTAAATTCAACAAAAAATCCGGATTACTATCTTTAGGGAAGTCTGCCACCCCATACAAACACCAGTTAAATGCCTGCAAAATGGTCGTTTTTCCAAAAGTATTATCTCCTAACAATACTGTTACATTTTTCTCGGTATCTGTAGAAAATTCTAACGTTTGTTTTCCTTTAAACTGTCTAAAGTTATTTAATGTTATACTTTTGATTAACATCTACTATGTACCTCCTATTCAGCATTTTTTTCAATAATTTTCCTGACATTTTTCACCATATCTTGAGTTGTAAATTCACCCGTTTTGATATTTTCTCTTTCAGCAGAAATAATCAATTTTTTCATTTGATTTAATTTTTGCTCATTAATATCAACTTTTTTAATTTCATCAGATAACATCTCCATTTACCTCCTCATTCTTCAGTTCTTCTTCCGTTACACCAAAACTATGCTTTAAATCATAAATTAAATCATATGTTTCTGACGGATTTTCGGCAATCTCTGCAAAATCCAACATACGAATAATCTCTCTCTTAACAAGCCCTTTAGTCGAATTTATTATCTCTTGACTTTGAAACCCTAATTCATCCACTGGAAAGGGAAGTGTAATGAAATCAAAGATTACTGCGTAATCTTTACCAGGAAATTTTCTCAATACTCTTCCTCTTCTTTGAATGTACTCCTTTGGATTTGTACTACTCGCCAGAACAAATGCCGTCTTAATACTTGGTATATTTACACCTTCGTCTAGACATTTAATTGCTACTAACGCTTGAAGCATGTCGCCTTCCGCGAATGCAGCTCTTATTTGTGCCCGTTCTTGCGAAGACTCTTGAGAAGTAAATCTACCTACTCTCATTCCCAGATCATTTCCCAACATACTCGTAACTAAATCTATTTGTCGGGTTCCAAAATCCAATTCATCTGCATCGGCTTCTTTTATTGTTGTAGCTCCACAGTATACCAACAAATGTTTATCATCTTTAAATGGTTCGATTTGTTTTTTTAATTCTGACAACTTTCCTCTTGTTCCCGCAACCACGCGTGATCTTTTTATCAGAAGTTGTTTAGCATATTCGGACATAACTATCTTCCCACCTTTTTTGGAAATTGCAGTTGCCAACTGATGGGTCAAATTAATGTATTCTTCCAATTCATCCTCATCTAAATATGTAAGTACCGGATAATAAAAATATCTGGTAAGCATCTGGTTTTCAATTGCTTCTTTTAAAGAATACTCTATACATTTTTCACCAAAATAATCTGTAAGTGCTGTCGTACCTGTCTCATCATTATGTCTATCAATTGTTGCTGATAAAGCTAATCTATATTCAAATGCTGTTGGTAAACATCTTCTATAATTTGCTGCCCCCATATTATGTGCTTCGTCTACAACAAATAAAGAATCCTTACCTAGCTGCATTATTTGCTCTTGAACCTTTTTTGTCACAAATGACGCATTCGTTGTCACGAAACAGAACATATCTGTAACTCCCAAGTTAAACGAACGTACCGCTTGTTCCAAATTCTTTTTCCAATTCTTTTGAGATGATGCTGAGTATCCAATTATTGGCTGTATTCCAAATCGGACAATATCCTCAACCCATTGTTCTACTAAATGCTGGTATGGGCAAACAATTACTATTGCTAAACGCTCTCCATTTTTCCTAAAAAGATACTCTATACTAGCTAATGCAGTTAATGTTTTCCCTGTTCCTGTCGCCATATCATATATTCCACGAAATCCTTTTTCTTCCCATGTATGTATTGCACTATTCTGATACTCTCGTATCTTAAAATCGTCAGGTAAATAAATCAGCTTTCTTTCTTTTGGCTCTGGCTCATTACTGTGCTGCGCATTGCTTCTATTATTTAATAAACGCAAGTCCGGATTATATTCATAAAGTCTATTCTTAACAGCTACAGGAAAATCTATTGTTTCTATTCCTGGCTCATAATCTTCCCATATTGCTTTAAATGCCATTTGCTTCTGAAAAACTCTTTCTGAATCATTTGTCCAAGAACAGAATGCGTCAAAGGATTCATAATTATCCTTAAAAGCATTTTCGCTTTCGTTCATTGATCCCGAGAACGCAACTGTGTTTCCATCTGAATCTGTGATTAGCCCCATCTTCTCATGATACATAGCTATTTCGTTTTTTGTAGTTAAAAAAGCTATTTTCACATCTAATATTCCATTTGCAACCAATCGGGCTATATATGATAATTTTTCAATATCTTCTTGATCTTCAATGTCACTTAATTCTCTTATTAAAGACTTTTCTATGACTTTTCTAACTTCATATCCCTTTCTAATTTCCTCAATATCTGATACTGATAATCTTGGTGATGCTATTATTTGAATTCGACCCCCGTTTTGAACCAGTCCATCAATTCCCTTCGCTATCATTGTCAGTGCAGAAGATGAAAAGAACCCCACCGCTCGTTGATACAAAACAGCGTTCCCCAGCAGCGGCACATAAAAATCTTTGATAACATCATCTATCAAGGATCTATATTCATTTTTTATCGGAATATCTCTAAGTCCCATTCTCTTCTCCTTAAATATTTTCTTCAATGTAATCTAGTGCCCGTTTTAATTCGTCAAAATCTTGATCATTTGTGAATCCGTTAATGCTAAATCTAATTGTCCCAGCTGGAAAAGTCCCTAAAAATTGATGCGCACATGGAGCACACTGCAATCCTGTTCTTACTGCAATTCCCTGTTTATTAAAAATAACACCTGCGCTATCACTGCTAATCCCTTCTATCAAACATGAAACAATACCTACATATTTATGTTCTTCGAATACTCCAACAAGTTTTACAAACTCATACTTACTCAGAAGTTCGATTAGCATATTTCTTTTTTCTATTTCTATATTATATAATTCATTAATTGTATGTTCTTGAATCCATCCCAATGATGCATACAATCCTGCCATCCCTGCAATATTTAATGTCCCCATTTCAAATCTTTCTGGTAAACTATTGGGCATATTCTGATTTGCCGATTCAAAACCGGTTCCACCAAATATCACTGGTAGTAAATCAATCTCTGGTTTCATCACAAATCCCGAAATACCTGTTGGTCCCAACAAAGTTTTATGTCCTGCAAATACTGCAAAATCGATTATATCCGCTCCTACATTACAATCAACAAGACCCGCTGTTTGCGCCATATCAAGCAAAGTGTATGCCCCATACCTTTTTGCTAAAGAAAAGATTTCCTCTATTGGAGCAACAAGACCAATTACATTACTTGCATGACTGACAATAACCAAATCTGGTTTTTTATCATCAAATTGATACCGCATTTTCTCAATATCATATACCAAATCATTCTGCACAGCCAGTGTATTTACTGTAATAAGGTTTTCTTTACTAAAGTTGTATAACGTCCTAGTTACCGCATTATGCTCAAATGGACTGATATATATACTTTTAACCCCTGACCTTATCAATCCCTGCACTATAATATTAATTGATATTGTTGCTGTCGGCTCAAATACAACCTGTTTTGCTGGGCAATGCAACAATTCTTGTATTCTTTTTCTTGTATCAGAAATCAAGCTCCCTGCAGTTTGTGCCAAACCATAATTACCTCTGCCTGCATTTACCCCATTATGACGATAAAATTCATCCATATAGGAATATACACATTGTGGCTTTGGATATGTGGTTGCTGCATTATCAAAATAAGCCATTTGTCCCCTCCATTTATCAACACATAGTTTTTAAAATTTCCATTAGAATCTGTCTTTTCTCCTGAGTCGAAATAGATCTTCCCATAGAATCTAATGCTGCAGTTACTTGATTGTATAGCAATTTGCCTTTTCCAGTATTTTCAACACGTTCAAATCTCTTTGTTACCATTTCACCGCTATCATCAGTAAATGAAATCTGATATGCACTTGTCTCTACGCCCTCAGTATTCTCCTTTTGAATTCCATGATGCCCCTCTGCTGTTTCCTTGTACATTCTAACATTCTGCAAAAATAAGTCTCGTATTTTATCATCCCAATCTTCTAATCGAAGATCCGTAGATAGCTTTGCCAAACGAGAAATGGTTGCATCATCATCATTTGAGATATTTTTGAATAATCCCAAGCACCTATCTGTTCCATCTGTAAACAGCTGTTCAAAAGCACTCTGATCTATACTTTCACACCAATCTTTTATTACAGACGATAATGACATTTTACGTATCTGCGGGGCTAAATCTTGCATTACAAAAATGTTCTTTATTTCATCTCTCAAAGCTTTCTTCACTTTTGAAAGATAACTGTCATAATACTCTTTTGCTGATGTAACATTATCTGCTAGAGATTCATGAAATTCATTTAATCCAAATGCCTTTGGAAGTTTCTCAAAAAGCAATTCATTTCCATTAACATTCTGCTTAAGAAGCTTCATCATTTCTTGATAGTCTTTTCTCAGTTTACCACCATCTGGAGCTTTCTTGCTATCCTTAGCATACTTAGGTAGTGACATATACCAACGGTGCATAGCTGTCACAACATAATCATATGAGTTTATACTTTTTTCAGCTACTACAACATAATCATCAAACGCTTCTGCAAGAATATTTATAAAGTTCTCTTTTTCTGGGCTCCAGTCAAGGTATGATATATAAAACTGCTCTGGCTTTGAATTTATCTGTAATAATGTATCTGCATTAAGTGGTACCTGTCCTGTCATATCAGAAACTACTACTTCTCGTTTATACACATGTAATACTACAGCAATATAAATCGGTATAAGTCCCTTTCGCAAACCTATATGGTATTCTGGCGAAAGTAATCGGTTATATAACTCTCCAAATGAAAGTTTTCCTGCCTGTCTTGTTTCTATAACAAATCCTTCAATAGTTGCAAGCAAAACATCTATATTGGGAACAACATCTGGTCTGAGATTTAATTGTGGAATACCATTACTCTCTTCCCAAATACCAGTTCTTATTAATGTGCTTCTCATAATAGAAACTTCTTGTCCAGAACCTGTGAACCCAAGATTTGTTTCTAACTCATTTCGTAGTAATGCAGCTATTATCTTTGTTCTACTATTATTTGCAATTGAAGTAATCTCATTTCTATTCATTGCTTCATTGTTGATTACAGGCGTTAACGCAAATACCTCATCACATATTCTCGACATTAATTCTGTCAATTCAGCTTTTCTTTTTATATTCAGCATCTTACCGCAGAAGATATATTCTGACTTATACTCTTCAGGTCTTGTATATCCTCTCATGAAAAGACTGATTACTTCACGTAAATCCTCGTATATCACTTCATATTCTTCAAACAAGATCTTATCATCATTTGCCTCATCTCTTAATTGAGAAACAGCGTTAAATTCCCTAACAATACTTTCGATTTCTTTGTAATGTTTTGGAATAACAAATATCTGCTGTCTGCATTCTTTACTTGTATTTAGCACTACTTTTTTTGTTTGTTCAATCGCCTCTTCACTATGTGGAAGGATTCCATAAATCACTCCGTCTGCTTCAATAGGTTCACTTTTTTTATTCCAATCGATATCATCTGTTATCTCATCTTCATCAATAAACTCAAAAGAAAAATATCTTGTCATATCTCTATCATTGTTATATCTAGATGGATACATATAATTATCAAAATTAGAATTATTCAACGTCTCTTTGATAGTGACTCTGTTTTTCTGCAACTCAATCAAATCATTGATTTTCTTTCGCACATCAACACCGGAAGTCTGCTTTAATCTCAAAAAATTATTGCTTCTTTTCAGGTAAATGACATATTCCTGCTCTATTAAATCATCTATTGCTCTATTAATCTCAGCGACTTCATATCTGACCGAATAAATACTAATCAACTCATCTTTCGATGGTTGTAATTTTCCAAATTGTTCTAAAATGTAAATTAATGATAATGTTTTTACAATTTTACTTTCCAAAGAAGATGGATCAAGCCTCTCCAGTATTACCTCTGTTAAACGATAATTTTCATGAATACTTCCACTATATACTTCCTTTTTAAAAAGTGGCTCAAAATAATCATATATTACATCCGGTGTAATAAGGTCAAACCTATCATCGTTGTATTTATCAAGAAACGCTGGTAATGTTGACGTCCCTGGTGCAGAAATAAATGTAAATAAAGTTCTCTCATTCTGTGCTATACGTTCAGAAAGCCTTGGCAAAATATAAGTTGACACAGGATGTAAAGGATAACAGCCATAGATGATTCTTTCTATTAATTCATCCTTTAATTCGCTAAATATATTATGCTTCTGATATCTAATAATAATACCCTCAAAACTTGACTTATACTCTTCGCAAAACTCTTCCCATAAGTCCTTTTTCTTATGAATTGCAGATTCTACAATTTCATATGTTTGAGTGAAATTATTGTTCAAATGTATATGCTTAAATCTTTCAGAGACCCCACGCCATCCATCTACTTTTTGTTTTGGAAGCTTGTCAATATAGTTTGCTATTTCCTTGTGTGATATTAGCATCAAATGCAACTGAAGTTCTCCACTTCTATTACATTTTTCAGCGAAATCTTGAAGCATCTTAGTATCACTAACAGAAGCATCTGTAATATTTGCTTCTAAATACTTGCTAAACTCATCATAAATAACATATATTCCTGTGTATCCTTGTGACTTTAACCCTTTGACTGCCTCCTCGTACAAATCAATGACATCAAATCCAATAAATGGATTAAAGTAACTTCCTGCTGTCAATTTAGGATAAATCTTCTCAAATTTTTCATATGATTCAATATTATAATTCTGCAATTGTTCAATAAATATATTTATTGGGCAATCTATTTCTTTTTTTAGTTTTTCAAATGTATCCGGAAATTCATTTTCCCATCGTTCAATCACATTTACTGCCGCTCTATAATTTGTCTCTGGCATCGCATTCAATAATCCGTTCATTGATAAAGTTCTATGTAAAGCCAAAAGAAATGCCTGTGACAAACTCGTATTGCTTCCAGTTATGATTACTGGCAATATTTTATTGTTTGACTCATAATAATTTTGTACACACTGATAAAGCCTTGGATTTTCTTTTATCTTTGGCATAGCTTTCTTAAATAGCCCCAAATCTCTCTTCATGAGCATTGCTAAAATACTCAATACAATATGAGACTTTCCCTTTCCATATGCACCTACTAATACACGAGCCCTTTCATTCGAAGCAGGATTTGTACTTAAAAGAACTTCTTCCATGAGATCTAGTGCAGACCTAGTAGGTATAAAATTTTTCAACTTATCATCATTATTTAAATCGTACCCTATGTTAACAGAATACTGAAAACCTGATGCTACTGATATCATTTTGCTCATGGCTCACTTATTCTCCTTCGGTAATTGACTGGTAATATCTTTCTACACACTCAATAAATGTTAACTCCTGATTAAGATGAATTACATCTAATCCAGCTGTTCTTATTATCTTAATCATTCCCATGTTTTCAATATTATGAAGAATATCTAACATAGTTATTGCATCTAAATTAAAAACTTTTCCAATATTACACTGACGCATAAGAAGTTCATTTAATCCTATTTCCATCCTTCCTTGTGCTTGATCTTGAATAATCGACAATACAACCCACGGATTGAAAGATTTTGCTGAAGGTATAGCTTTTTTGAAAGTTCTTTTTTTCTTATTTGCAATATCAATCAGGCCCAACTCTCCAAATGGACAATCTATATTATTTTCAGGCGATATCTTATCCGAGTTTGTTTTATATCGAGGTAAATATGTGTTGACTATACATGTAAAATCGTCATTTAAGGAACGAATTGCAACCGTTGTGTCGCCCTCTGACATTGAAACATAGTTTTGAATTTCTTGTACAAACTCTTCCTTTGTAAATTCAGACATATTAAATTCATTAAAGAAGAAATACCAAGAAGTTGCATCCGTCTTCCTTTTTGCCAATTGATACTGTAACAAATACAAAGTCCCTAGCTCTTCTATATACCTGTCGTTATCATAAACAACCTGTCCAAACTCAGTTAACGTTTGAACTCTTCTTCCAGTGGTTGGCTCTTCGGTTAATCCAACTACCTGTAACCAATAACGTAATGCTTTAACCATATTTGTTCCAATTCCTAATATATCCATAGGATTTTCGTTTTTATCAACAAATAAATCAGGCTTGGCAACTATTCGTTCCATGCCTTTACTAAGCCATCCCTTCCTTATGAAAAACGTGTCATGTGCACGAAACCTCATTGCCATATCCGTATCCTCCTAGTTACTACTTTGTTCTTAAATATTTATCCATCATGCATCCACCATCCAAATACTTTGCTGTCATACACATCTTACAATGAACACATTTGTCAGGATCAATATAATACCCATCTTCGGATATTGAAATTGCTCCAGCCCTACATATAGATTCACATTTGAGACATTTTCTACATGCATTATATTTACGAATCTGATATCCAACCATTCTTTGTAGATCATCATGATCTTGTACATTCATTGTTCGAATCTTAACGGCATATTCATAATCATCTTGACTAAATGGTTGAATTGAAAGAATAGGCACATTTGTTCTTGAATCCAATACTATTACTTCATGTAACAATTTTTTCCCAAGTTCAGGAGCAACTCTTCCAAACGGAACAAACATCCCAACTAGCTCATCATCAAACTGTCTGACTAGGCGATAAATTTTTGCATGTTCCTCTGTAGTACAATTCGTAAATTTTATTTTTACATCACCAGCTGCTCGAAGACCATTTCCACCTTGTCTCGCCTTCCACTTTCCTGTATCAACATAAACCTCTGCATCTTCCTTACCAATTCTCTTAGCGAAATCAATCAAGAAATTTCTCCATTTCTTTGACTGTTCTGGCATATATATTCGAGACAAAAATTGTGCTCGTTGGTTGTTGTTTGGACAACACCAGCATCCTACACGATCATACCCTAATCTATAGGCATCATTAAAATCTACATTCTCAGATAGCATATACAACCATATATCAATATCTTTCCAAAAGAAAATCGGTGATGCTACTGTCTGTTGTTGAATCTTTACTGATTCCGCATCATCTTCAACTCGATTATATTTGCTTCTACTTACCGATTCAGATTTTCTAATTCCATAGAATGTTAATATTTGCTGATTTCTATATAAACTATTAATAACCCTAGTTATCGGTCCTGTCTTAAACATTGAACAGCACCATCTCATCATACGGGCTGGTGGACCAATATCCTCACATACATCATAAAATACCTGCTCTTCATTCTTTGCTGTTAGAAAAATTGCTTGCGGATGATTTTCCCTATATCGCTCTGCATATGCTACTGTACTTGGAAACTCAAGTGTCGTATTACCAAAAATATGTACTAAACTTGGATTACTTAATGCTTTAACAGCAATGTCTGCTGTAACAGTAGAATCCTTTCCACCCGAAAAAGACACCACAATTTTTTCTTCCTCAAATTCTGATGCCGTTTTACGTACAAAGTCAAATGCTTCATCTTTCAAATAGTCCAATCGGCTTTTATTTGCCAATATAAAATTTGAGATATGCTTATTAAATGCCTCGTAACTATTTTCAAGTTTATACTTTTCAATTTCTTTTATTAAGTAATCTGTATCCGCTGTCTGAAAAGTTTTGCTTGAGATAACAACACTTTCTCCATCAATATAATATCTGCTATTTGCTGACCAAACTGACTTTTCAATATAATCATATGGTTTTTTTCCTAATAACAATTCAAGTAGTAATCGTTCTTCTGGAAAAACCGGTCTTAAATCAGCAGCCATATATTTCGTTTGATTGCCACAAACTGGACAAATACCTTTATCCGCTTGACTAACATTTTGAACAATCGGTATTTTACACTCTTCGCACCAATAAACTTCTACCGGAATATCTTCTACTGTAGTTTCGCCGCAAATCGGACACATATCTTCATTTGTCTCAATGTTGCAGTTTTTACACCACATATATTTTTAACCTCATCTTTCTAGTTATAGCTATTGATAACTAATTATGTCATTAACACTACATTCCAGGAAATTACACACCTTTTCTAATACTTTATTAGATACCGGCTCCCCTTTTCCCATTTTTGCAACAGTTGCAGAGCTCAATCCTACCTCCTCAACTAAATCTTGTTTCTGTAGTCCTTTCTCTAATAGTAATTTCCATAAACCCACATATGATACTGTCATCTTATATCCTCTCTTTTATGACTTAAGGCACTAGTAGTACTTTTAAAGTATATCATTATATAAGTAATCTTTCCATATAATTCTTTAGTTTTTTGAAGATTTTCTTTGGTATATTTTGCTTTTTGCTTTTGAAAACCTTCAAAAACACGTTTAAAATAGTAAAACATGTTTCTATTTTCGTTTTTCTCGATTAAAGTTCAATTTGAACTTAGTATTCTGCAAAAGAGAATCAAGACAAATCATAATATATAAGAAACTCATACATTATCCAATCTACATAATATCCACTAAACTTTATGACCTCATCTTTGCTAGAAGACTTTCCAGACAACTTTTGGGCTTTATATGTGATTTCTGTCCATTAGGTCGGAGATTTACCCATTAATTGCTCCAGATTCTACCTCACAATGAACACCCTTGTGATTTAGTTACATATTTTTTCATTACCTAAGCATACTTTAGTCTCTTCCCCTTATAATCTCATATATAATAGAATGGAAAATATACGCTATAACATAAAATGCAACACAACACAAAAAAACACCGTATTTACGGTGTTTTTATTAGCAGGGGATGAGAGAATCGAACTCCCACCAAAGGTTTTGGAGACCCCTATCAT
>ERZ773248.1532-NODE-1532-length-18219-cov-5.881634_pt1 | contig 18219 bp, 9 predicted proteins | sample MGYA00580518_ERZ773248 | MGnify/ENA primary metagenome ERZ773248 (study PRJEB29015, sample SAMEA2737762) | human gut metagenome | biome: human gut; feature: human-associated habitat; material: faeces | place: China | collected 2012 ...
GTTTTGCTCGGCGATCAGCCTTCGCGAGGATACCGGCTGGGGATTAAAACAAAATGTAATCCCTGTCACAAAGGATAGAAGGGTTGTGTTCCCCCAGCGAGGCGAAAGTCTCGTAAAGAAACCGCGGTTAACTTCAGTTGCCCGTTGGTGTATCACGAAACGCAAATCAAAAAACACAATCGCTTTTTGTTGCCTGCTGGTGAATTACAAACGGATAACACGAGGTAACAGCAGTGGGATACGAAGTGAAATCAAAAAATACATATTAACAGCATAGGAAGATCACTTGTTGATTATATGTATTAAACAAAAGAAAGGACGTAGATACGATGAGGGTGAGAGATAGACCCCGAAAACCAGATAAACTAATTAATTTATAACAAAAAGTGTAAATAAAAAAGGAGAAAAAATTAATGAAGTCCAAGAAATTTACAGAAAAAGCCGCAGCTTTATCCATGGCTACCGCAATGTTAGCATCCGTATGTGCCCCTACTTATACTGCCGTTCTCTCTGCCGTACCTGTAGCCGCTGCATCATCCAAAGATACCACAAACAATACAGCAACTACAAAAGACCTGGCAAATGCCGATATCATTGATACCTCCAAAACAGGAAGCATCACTGTCCATAAATATGATATCACATCGGCAGAAGCAGCTGGAGATTATACCGAAGGGCAATATAAAGCAACCGGTGAATCAGATAACCGCGTAGAGAATGCACTGGCTGATTATGCGATCCAGGGTGTACAGTTTACATATTTACGTGTCGGTAACATCGAACAGTACAGCAAGACAGATGGAACAGGCAGCAACATTAAAGTTGTTTATGAGATTCCAACTGCATTAGCGCAGATCTTAAAATTAAATGAGGCAGATGCCACAGTGATGACAGGGGATGGAGTTTCTGCACCTTGTACAAATGCAGGTGTATTACATTACACAAGCACACAGATTGAAGATGCATTAGCTGCGATCATTAAAGCAGATGATGTTGCTGCAAAGAATGCATTAGAATCTTACCTCATTGAATATAAAGACCAGAATAAAGACAGTGATGATGTACAGACAGCAGATACTGGTGTGATCGAGACAGATGCGAATGGACTTGCTACAAAGAGCGGACTTCCATTAGGATTATATCTGATGGTAGAAACAAAGGTGCCGGAACAGGTTACATCTACAGTTAACCCATGGTTCATCAGCCTGCCTTTCACAAATACTGCAGCAGATACCAATACAAACACAGACCATGCAGCAGACGGTGTGGCAGACAGTATCGGTGGTGAAAAATGGCTGTATGATTTCGTATCTTATCCGAAGAACCAAACAGGAAACCCCACGATCGATAAAGCTGTCAGAAACGCTTATTCCAGTGATGCAAAAGACAGAAACGGCGTAGTTACTTCCAGCAAGGATACAAATTATTCTGGTGCATTTGACTCCAAATCCCTGATCGTTTATAACGCAGATACTGCTGCAGAAAACAAAGCAGATACTACAGATGCGGCTTATGTTGCAAACCGAGGCGGATATACTAGCGCAAACAATACAGAAGCCGGCAAGGACGGTAAGGGTTACAGCAACGACTTTAAATATGATGATACAACAACTGCATCCGAAGGTGACCTTCTTGATTACCGTGTTGTATCTAAATTACCACATATCACATCAAAAGCTACTTATTTAAGCCAGTATACATTTACAGATGCATTATCTACTGGTATTAACTATAACAAGGATTTCAAGATTGCTTTTTATGATAATGCTGCTGATGCAAAAGCTAACAATACAAAGAATGCGAAAGAGATCTGGAACCTTGATGGTGGAAAACATGAAGCTGCTTATGCAACAGTTACCGTATCTGGTGAAGACGGGACTGAAAAAGTGACAGCCAATAAAGCAACGATCACTTTGACAGAGGCAGGACTTAACCAGATCAATGGTACAAATGTAAAAGGTGCTTCCAATCCATACGAAGCCGTAGGTGATAAGGGGGCTACAAAAGCTGGCTACTCTGATTACTACATGGTACTGTATTATACAGCAACTGTAAATTCTGATGCATCCGTTACATTAGGTGACAGCGGTAATGCAAATGATATCTCCCTCGTATGGAGCCGTACAAACAATAAGTACAGTAACTCCTTACAGGATAGAAACTATGTATACTCCTATGGTATCGACCTGACAAAGACTTTCTCTGATAACAAGGGAGATGCAACAAAAGTACAGTTCAAACTGTATAACTCCACTGATGCATATTATGTTATCGCTAAAAAAGCAGAAGATGGGCTTTACTATGTGACAGGAAAGACAATGGACAAGGCACAGGCAACAACCTTTACTCCGGCTGCTTCAGGAAAACTCTATATCAAAGGTTTAGAGGGTGATAAATATCAGCTGACTGAGGTTGCAACAGACGACGGTTATACCTTATTAAAAGATCAGATGGTTATTAATATTGAAGAAACAAAACGTGATATCAAGGCTTCCGTAGCTGGTACGACAGGTTTAGATGACGCTGCAGCTGATAATATCATCGCTAATTATGGCACAGGTATCAAGAATGAAGACGGACAGCTGGTTAACGCAGCGACAACAGACATCGGGTCTAAAGCAGTGGCAGGACCAACAAGTGAGACAGCAAACGGTAGAACAATTGGTAAGACAGATATGTATGTTGGTGACATCCAGGCTGCAACCGCAACCGTAGACAGTAAACCTTGCACACTCCTTACTTCTTCTACAGGAGATACCACATCTCCAAACGCTGAAGTAAAGATGGCGATTGAAAACAACAAGGGCTTTAATATGCCTCTTACTGGTGGAACCGGTCTTGTTGGATTAGTAATCTTAGGAGCAGGACTTTTAGGAGGAGGCGTTTACTCCATGACAAGAAACAAAAAGAAAGAAGAAACAGCCTGCTAATAAAAATAAATAATTCTTTCGTTTCTGACCGGGGACAGGGGATGGTATCCCCTTCCCCGGTTTTTACGTTTAAAAAATATAAGAAGAAAAGCCCACGTATTTGTACGTGGAAGGATTTGAAAAATGAAAAAAAAGATAATACAGGTACTTATTATCCTTATAGGAGTCGCATTGCTCGTTTACCCCTGGATCGCAAATTATCTCAACGAACATGCAGCAAAATCTACGATCAGTACCTATGAGAACGAAGTAAAACATACAGATAAAAAAGAAAAGGAAGAAATGCTGGAAAAAGCAAGAGAATATAATGAAAAACTAGCTTCTTCCCATGTTGTCCTCACAGACCCTTTCTCCGAAGAGACCAATGGCGGAATAAGCGAAAAAGAATACTACCAGCTCTTAAATCTGGACAATACCGGTGTTATGTGTTCGCTGGAGATCCCATCAATTAATGTAGATCTGCCGGTATACCATGGAACATCAAACAGTGTCCTTGAAAAAGGAGTCGGACACTTAGAAGGGACATCCCTGCCAGTTGGTGGAAAAGATACCCATGCTGTTTTTACGGGACATACAGGTTTGAACAAAGCAAAACTCTTTACTGACCTTACAGAACTGCAAAAAGGGGATCAGTTCTATATCCGTGTCTTAGATAAGATATTAGCTTATGAGGTCTGCCGGATTGATGTAGTCCTGCCAGAAGATACAAGTAAATTAAGTGTCGTAGATGGACAAGACCTTGTTACATTAGTCACATGTACCCCATATGGACAAAATACCCATCGACTCTTAGTCAGGGGAAAACGGACAAAATACTCACCAAAAGCTTACGAAAAAGAACGTGCAAAGAAAAAAGCAGGACGTTCCCAATGGATGCGGACTTACCAGAAAGCAATCCTGTTAGGGATTGGCATCACAAGCATTGTCCTGTTCATTATTTCTTTCATCAGAAAGAAATTACAAAAACGATAGGAGGCTTTTCATGCTGAAAAAAGTTTTTCGGTTTCTTTTTAGTGTATGTCTGATCGTACTTGGGATAGGGATGAGCCTCTATCCCGCAGTAAGGTCAGAAAAGATACATATGGAGGCAATCTCCTACCAAAAAGAAGTAGACAATGCTTATAAACAAAATAAAGAACAAAAGAAGAAAAAGGAATCCGATTCGTTTTACCAGTCGATTAAGAAATATAACGAAGATATTTATAAAAACGGACAAAAGGATTTTAAGGATGCTTTTTCCTATACATGGTTCCCTATCCCTCTTAATGGGTTTAAAGAAGAACGGTGTGGATATATCAAGATCCCAGCGATGGATGTACAGCTGCCGCTCTATGTGCGGGCGACCAAAAAGAACATGGCAAAAGGCGCAACAGTCTTAGGCAATACCTCTTTGCCGATTGGTGGGAACAACACAAATTCCGTAATTGCCGGACACAGGGGATACCAGGGTACACCTTATTTCCGGGAAATCGAAAGACTACAGATCGGTGATAAAGTTTACATCAAAAATCAATGGGAAAAGCTTACCTATATCGTAAAACGTATCAAGATTGTATATCCAAATGACAGTGACGAGGTAAAGATTCAGCCAGGAAAGGATATGATCACTCTTCTTACCTGTCACCCATACCGATCCCATGGAAAATATCGTTATTTAGTATTTTGTGAGAGATACACTTCAAAAAATAAAGAAAAAGATTCAAAGAAAACAACTAAGAAAACCGTGGTTACAACAAAAGATGAAACGATAACCTATGAACCATCTACACCAGATATCAAAAGGGAAAATACCATAAAAGTAGTGGCATTTATTTTTATATTGTGTTGCATTGCTTATATCTTCGTTTCGAAAATAAGGAACAGATAGTCAATTACCCACCGGATTCTGGTAAGTCTGTGCCGGTATGCCGGAGACAGATACTGCCAGATGAACTACGTTAAACGGCGATTCATCTCTCCGGTAAGTTTCTCTTGTTGTAAAGCCTTGGCAAAAGCCGGGGCTTTTTGTTTTGCAAGAAAAAACATATTAATGCAAAGAAGGGTTGGGTATATGTTCATTGAATTTTCCTAATCTTTCATACTAACCTATAAATAGACTTTTATTTTTTCTAAAAGTCAGAAAGGAGAAAAATTTGATTCAGAGCAAAACAGAGAAAAACAAATCATCAAAAAAACGGGCATCTCCTGTCAGAAAAATGGATATAAGATGTTCTGTAACAGGAAAGGAGAAGATGATATCATGACAAGGTTAAAAAATGGAAATAAACAGGAAAGCAGGGCGGCTCCGAAATGGAAAAGATGGCTGCCAATGGGGATTGCTTTTTTATTGATCATCGCTTTTTGCGGGATTTTGTTTTATAATGTTGCGCTGGCGGCAGAAACAACTTATAATCCCGGTGGTTATTGTTATATACAGGTGGGTGATGCTAAACTGCCTGTTTATGTAAAGTATAACGGAGCAAAACTAGAACTTACAAACTCAGGTGATTATAAAACCCTCTTTACTAGCAAATCAAGACCTGTTGAAGTAGAATCTGATATAACAAATCCATCTCCAAACGGTAGTGTTGTCACAGACTTAAAAGTATCAGATGCAGGGGAAAAAAATACGGTAAAAGACTCTAATGATTATTATAATACTATCTTATTTCACATTTCATTCAAATTAAAAGCGCATTATTATTTGAATGGTCAAAATATAAGCAAAAATTCTAAGGGTCAAACGCCAAATGGTAACTTTAGTTTTGTTTCTGGTACCGGGGTAACAGTTCCAAAGGGGCAAAAAGAAGCTCCATATGATATTTCTTATAATTTTAGCAAATACGCTGGACATAGTCCTTCGGATCGTACAATCACTATACCAGTTCGTTTAAATCTCATCAATACATCCATGCTTAAAGGAAAAGTTAAGGGTCTAACAGATGTTTTAGCATGGTTTCATACCACGCTTTCTACATCTGTAAAAAGGGCCCAGTATACTTTGACTTGTAACCCTGATTCTGGCACATTTACCAAAACAAATGGTGGTTCTAAGAATGGTAATAATTTAGAGTTTAAAAAATATTGTGGTGAAAGTGTAACTTCATTACCTGAAGTCTCAAGATCGGGCTATCATTTCGATGGATGGTACAATTCAAGCAAGAAAGCGGTTACATCTGTAACTCTTTGTAAAGGTAGCCAAACAATAACAGCCCACTGGACACCAGAATATACCTTAAAGTTTAATGCCAACGGTGGAAGCGCAACTCCGAAATCGAAAACGCTTACAAGTGGAAGCGTTTATGGATCTTTGGATACATTAACGAGAACAGGGTACAAATTCGATGGATGGTACACAGCAGCGAATGGAGGAACAAAAGCATCATCGACAGATAAGATCACAGCAGATACGACACTGTACGCCCATTGGACAGCTTATAAGCATAACTTCGTTTATGATCTACAGGGCGGTTCGTTTCCTTCAAGTTTGAAAAATCAAACAAGTCTGAATGGATGCAAGATAATCCCGAACGGTGTATATTATATGAAATCGGATTGCGGAACGAATATGTACATGCATGTATATGAAAGGGACTACGAGCCTAGATCAAATCCGGCAACGGTTATCTATTCTGGGAAAAATGATGCTGCTACACAAACACAGTGGCTTTTTGAACGATATAAAAATACACAGTATTATTATATCATCAGCGTTCATAATGGTTTGGCATTGAATCTTGATGGTGATCCTAATGTAGATCAATCGAATAAAGCAATAAATCTTTGGAATCAGCAAAATGATAAAGCAGACTATCTCTGGTATTTATCCGATGAAGGAAATGGTAAGGTTAGCATTTACAATAAGCAGACAAACAAATGTTTAGATGTCGTAAATGGCAGAGCAGAAGATAATACCTGGATAGAACAGTATACGCCAAACCATACCGTTGCACAGCTTTGGACATTAGAAGAAAAAACAAAGACAGATTATCCAGATCGTATGCAGTATGGTGATCACGGACTATATATAAATAGTGTCAGCCCGGAAAAGAATAATTATGAATTTACCTGTTGGAATACAAAACCGGATGGAACAGGAACATCATACACACCTGGACAGGAATATAGTGCTATAAAAGACGGTGGCACCGTCACGTTGTATGCTTTATACAATGTAGACGATTTTACCTTAAGCTTTGATGCAAATGGCGGCACCGGAAAGCTAAATAGTGTCACTCATAAAGGAAATCAGTCTTATGCACTTCCTGTGAATACATTTACGAGAATAGGATACGAATTTCGTGGATGGTCTTTTGATAAGTACACAGACACGATTTCGTATAAAAATGGAGCGACTTACGACAATCGTTTGATCTCGGCAACTTTATATGCACAGTGGAAAAAGACGGGTACAGGATTCATCCAAAGACCATTCCTAGATTCTGATATGTTCTATAAAGCAATATCTATCTTAGGCAATAATGGAACAGTCTATAATAAAAATAGCGTTGACTCAAGGATGGCACATATAGATACGGCAAATAATCCGGGATATTTCTCGCTTCTAAAATAGGAAAAGGAAGGTTCTCTGAAAAGGGAATCTTCTTTTTGGGGCTAAAAAGTTCTTATAAAAATTCTTGAGTAGTTCAATGATGATATAAATATCGTGAAGGAGGAACCAAGATTATCAACAGTGACGGAGAGAAATCCGCATCCCTGTTGAATAGAAAGAACTAAGTAAATGGTATACAAAGAAAAAAGGAGAAAAAAATGGCAAAAAAGAAAATTTTAGCAAGTATTATGGCAGGTATTATGGCAATGACTATGGCAGTCCCTACATTTGCAGCGCAGATTGATCCGGCAGATTGCGATCATGAGTTTGGATACTGGCGTTATACGGTTAAGCCTACATGTACAACAGAAGGAAAAGGAGATATGTATTGTCCTGATTGTGGTAGTATTGTTGAAAAAGACGCAACAATTAAACCTCTTGGACACAGATTTTGCAATGCAGAAAATAGAAATGGAGATTTTTATTTAATTTGCGAAAGATGTGGTGCAGAAGAAAAACAGGCACTGACTGCAGAACCAGCGACCTGCCCTCATGATGAAGATGATATCGGTATTTATAATGACCATGAAGCAACCTGCACAGAGGATGGTTATACAGGTGATACCTATTGTACTGCCTGCGGCACTTTATTGGAAAAAGGTGAAGTAGATGAAAAAGCGCATGGGCATGACTGGGAAGAAGACAGCAATGCCTGCCAGTTACCAACTTGTACAGAATCTGGAAAAGATTTTTATGTCTGCAAGGAATGTAGAGAGAGAGAAGAAAGAGTGACACAGCCTCTGGGACACAGCTGGGAGAAAACAAAAGTAACACCAGCAACCTGTACAAAAGATGGAAAAACAGTATATACCTGTTCTACCTGTGATGAGACAAAAGAAGAAATCACAGAAAAAGCAACTGGACATAAGTGGAATGATGGAGAAGTGACAACAGCTCCTACGACAACATCTACAGGCGTAAAGACATTTACCTGTTTAACTTGTGGTGAAACAAAGACAGAAGAGATTGCAAAACTTCCGGAAGAAAGCAAGCCATCTAAACCGGCAGACACCACTACAGAAGGTAAAAAGGATGACACAAAACCTTCTACAGATAAGAAAGATGACACAAAACCTTCTACAGACAAAAAAGAAGATACACAGCCATCTACAGACAAGAAGGATAACACTACAGTGGTAAATCCTACAAAGCCTGCAAAAAAAGCAGCTAAAGTTGGTACAAAATTTGTTGTAGCAGGTCAGACTTACAAGGTAACAAAAGCAGGAAAAGAAGTAAGTTTTATCGCAGCAAAGAAAAATGCGAAGAAAATCTCCATTCCTGCTACTGTAAAAAGTAAAGGCATTACTTACAAAGTAACATCTATTGCAACAAAAGCAGTAAAGAACAACAAGAAAGTAAAATCTGTTGTTGTTGGTGCAAATGTAAAGAAGATTGCTAATAAAGCATTTTTCAAATGTCCGAACTTAAAGAAGATCACGATCAAGTCTGTAAAGTTTACAAAAAAGAATTTAAATAAAAAGGCTTTTAAGGGACTTCATAAGAAACTGGTAGTCAAGGTTCCTAAGAAAGTTTATGGTTTAAAAGAAAGAATTTTAAAAGAAGGCTTAGTGAAGTAAGGGAATCAAATAGGTTCCTTAAGAGGCTCATACCTGAAAGGGTATGGGTCTTTTTTTGTTCAGAATTTTTCACAAAAAACATAACGGCTGAGCTACCAAAAAAAACATATTAAAAAAGTAAGGATTATAAAAAGAACAGAAAGGGGAGAAAACAAAATGCGTTTTTATCGATTATCGCAAAAAATACCCTAGTTTTTTGCAAAAGAGAAAAATAAGATTACCGACTGTATATAAGATAGGAAGGAGTGAAAAAATTTGATAGTGAAAAAATGGTTACAGAGACTATTTATCTTTGTTTTTATTTTTGCTTTTGTTTTTGGAGATTTTGCAAATACGGGGGTATTTTCAAAAGGTACGCTGCAGGTACAGGCAGCAGACACGATCAAAGATTACAAAGAAACAGGACATAAACTGCATTCTAACACGGATATGGGGGCAGTAGCGATTGATGAAGTAGGACATAAATCAACGACCCCGTTTCGAAAGTTTGTGATGGACGATGCAGATGATGGTAACAAACGTGTCATTTGCGGCTATGCGGTTGGGCGTGGACATCCGGGCGATACTTATACAAAAAAAGTAGTTTTTGCTTCCAACTGGAAATCTACGAAGTCCGATGATGCCGAATTTATCCATAATACTACTGCGATTGCAAAAGGGTTATGCTGGTTCTATGAAGATGTGAAACCATCGAATGCATCAGAGCGGGAGTCCTATTTTATCCAGACTTATGTCTGGGCTGAGAGTATGGGGAAAAATGTAAAAACCGCCTTGGCACAGTTAGCTGCTAGTAAAGGATGGGATTATCAAAAAAAGATATTACCACTTTTTAATAAAGTTAAAAAGCGCAAAGTAGAAGGCTATGTTGTAGTATATAGAAATACCAAATGTAAATCCGGCAATACGATCACACATCAGCCTTATTTCCGTTGGGTAAAGGCGAAACCAGAGTATGATACGGTGACGGCAAAAGAAACAGGAAAAGTGGCCAAAGAAGTCGCTGTGGAAGTGGCCAAGACCGATTCTACTACAAAAAAAGCCGTAAGTGGTGCAAAATTCAAAGCGACAACAAAAGATGTAGATGGAAAAGCCCTTACCGTAAACCTGACTACTGGCAGTAATGGAAAGGCATCCAGTAAGGTCACGAGGACATTTTCTGCACAAAGAAGTGCGGAAAAGAAATATGTGACAAACTGGGATAAGCTTACGGAAAAACAGAAAGAAAAATGTAAAAACGATGGAAACTATCCGGATAAATCATTAGCGCAGGCAGCGGCGAAAAAAGAGGCAGCCAAAAATGCAGCGGATGAAGCGGCAAAAGCCAAAGCGAATTTTTCCGCAGACTGGAAGATTGAAGAGGTCAGCGTACCGAATCATATCATCAAAGTGAATGGAAAAGTAAAATCCGTGACTAAAAAAGAGACGGGAAACACAGTATCGATCAGTTATACCTTCTCGGATACACCAAAGTATGGCTCGATCAGCCTGTATAAGACCTGTAAGGAATCCTATTCCGCAGACCTTTCTCTGGAAGGTGCTGTTTATACCGTCTATAATAATTCCAGTTGTGCCAAAGGAACCGAAGTCTCTTCCATCAATATCTCCAAACAGACAGAGAATGGAAAGACGGTCTATAAAGGAAACAGTGGAAGATTAACAGCCGGTACATACTGGGTCAAAGAGACATGGGCTCCAAACGGATTTGAAAAAGATCCGGAGGCACATAAATTTATCTTATATGACAATGGGTCCAGTGACACCCTGCTGGCAAAAGAAGAAAGTGGAAAGACAATCACTTCCCTTACTTCCAACGAGGAAGCAAAAAAAGGAACCGTGACTATCACAAAATATGTCAATGATCTTGTGAACGAGACGGGGATCAAACCGGAAAAGGGAATCGAATTCACCTTAAAAGCTGTTTCTAAATTTTCAGAAGATACTCCATATACGGATGGTGTGGCAAAGACAACTGCACAAGATGGTACAGCTTCATGGGAAGATGTCCCATATGGCTATTATACCTTGACACTGACAAGCAAAGGACTGCCAAAGAACATGACTAAAGTTGGTCCGTTCTCCCTTCACATTGAAGATGATACAGACGCGAATAAAAATGATATCTATTCTGGCAGGAACATCGTGCTTGGAAAGACATCCGACAGCGGAGAGACCGTGGATGAGCTGCTCCCTTGCTCCGTAGCCATCCATAAAGTGATGAGCAAGACAGAGTTAAGCGGCACAAAGACATACCATCCGGAAAAAGGAGCGAAGTTTGCGATCTATGATACGGATGGAAACATGATCGGGAAGCCATTTACAACGGATGAAAATGGCTACGCAAAGAGTGCAGCGATCAAAGCGGCAGGAAGTTATGTCTTAAAACAGATCGAAGGAACCGCTTCCTACAAGTTCATGGAAGATAAGCCGTTCATTGTAACAGAAGAAGACCTCGGAAACGGGGATGGGGCAGCGACTACGTTCGAATATACCATAGACAATACCTATCAGGGTGACCGGATCTATCTGGATAAATATAAAGTCGTTTTTGATCAGGACAGGGAAGAATACGATGAAGAAGGACGGACAGGAGAACCGGATGCCGGATTTGCTGTCATGAACGTCTCTTCTATCAGTAAAGCTGACCTTGCCGACTTAAGAGAGAACGGAGAGGACTGGACACAGGAAGAACGGGATGCTTTTGTGAAGAAGTATGCCGATGCTGTCCTTGCGACCATGCAGACCGATGAGGCAGGAAAAGCTTCCGTGGATATCGACTGTGTAGAAGATAAGGATGGACGGATGCATTCCGCGATCGGAGAGGACGGTTTTGTGCTCGTGCAGACCTCCGGTACCACAGGCTACTACCTGAGCGGACCGATCTTTTCAGCTGACTTAAAGCGGAAGGAGAATGAAGGCTCCACACAGTGGTCTGGCGAAAAGAACAACTACCAGGAAATCAATTACGGTATCGCAACTTTTAAGAAGTTTAAGACAAAAGACGAAAAGACCGTGGAACCGGAAGCCGGGGCACAGTTTAAGGTCTTAAAGAACGATGGCACTTACTTAAAAGACCCGGATAAAAAAGAGGTCATCTGTGAAGCAGACAAAGAGGGAAAGGTATCGATCCCATGGCTGCTGCCGGGTGTCTACAGTTTGAAGCAGACAGATGGCTCGAAGTTCCACGAAAAATTAAACGAAGAGAACAATGAGGATGCCGTCTTTGTGGTAAGGGAAGATGACTGTGTTTTCAGTAAAAAAGAAATGACTGCGTTCGTAAAAGGAAACACCCTTACAAAGGAACAGGAAAAACATATCCTTACACTGGGGGATGAGGATGGAAGATATACGGATAAGGAACTTCCGATCTCATTATCCATCGAAAAACATTCCACCCATACTGGCGTTTTATTAAAAGATGCCGAATTTACCCTGTATCAAAAAGAGGGAGATAACTGGAAAGAACTTGGAAAATACTACACAGGAGACGGAAAAGACGGGACCGAGATTGGAAGAGTGACGGTAAAAGGGCTTTCCTTTGGTACTTACAAGATCAAAGAAACAAAAGCACCGGCTGGGTATCTCTTAAGTGAGGAAGATACCGGCAAGGATTCCTCTGACCCGGATTTCCCTTATCAGGAAAAGGTCATCACGATCGATGCAGACCATGTGGCAGAAACGGATGGAGAAATCGTTTTCCGTGCCAACAAGAGCAACGCGGACAGTGCCTACAGCAGATTTAATGATTCTCCGATCTACGGACGTATCCGTATCAATAAGACAGGAAATGTTATGACAGGCTATGCTTCCGGTACAGAAGAGTTTACTTACAAAGATACCGGAGTAGCTGGAGCCGTCTATGCATTATATGCCGGGGAGAACATCATGGATGATGCCGGAAATGTGATCTGGAAAAAAGATGAAAAGATCGATGAGGTCACAACAGATAGCAAGGGCTATGCCGATTTTACAAACAAAAAGACAAGCTACACGAAGAACTTCTTCATGGGGCATTACTATATCAAAGAGACAAAAGCACCGGACGGTTTTGATGTCGATACGGAGACACACGAAGTCGTTCTCACATGGGATGCCGGGGCAAAGGACCTTGATATAGGTTCCTGGCAGCCGGACGATGAGAACTTTAAAGAACAGCCAAGCCACGGGGATTACTTCCTCTGTACAGGCGAGCAATTAAATCCTTATATCGTCAACGCCCAGAAAGTAATCTTTACTTATGAAAAAGCACCAGCAAGTGCCAAAGCGGTCTATGATGTCTCCGCAGACAGGGTAGGGACAAAAGCCAACCCGACCCCAGCCGACAGCAAGAGTACGGTCGTGTTATGGCAAGACCCGGAGGATGAGGGTACGTTCTACGTTTCCACGCAGACAACAAAACAGGAAGTGAAGTTCAACAAGATCTCTTCTTCCATGTTCTACAAGTGCCAGAAGCTGCGGAGTGTCATCTTTCATCATGTCGATACGTCAAACATGATTCATGCAGACAAGATGTTTTCTTACTGCACAAAGTTAACGTCATTAAACCTTTCAAACTGGGAGACAGGCAGCTTAAACTCTACGGTAGGGATGTTTGCTAACTCCGGTGTGTTAAAGAAGATCTATGTTGGGGATACCGACCAGAAAGTACCGAATACCGAGCCGACAGAGACAGGGATCTATACCGTACCAAAACAGGAATTCTACCTCTACACAGACCCGGATACGGAAGATGAGGAAACATTAGCAGCAAGAAAACTTACAGCAGACAGTTTTAACTATGCGTTATGTTACAGTGATGGCGAGGGTGAGAGCATCACAGACTTAACAGATGATGACATCGCATCCATCAGTCCAGAGTACCCGACCTTTGCCGATGACAAGAGTAAAAGATCTGGAAAACTGGAAGTTACGATCCAGTTAAAGGAGAGCAGCCCATATTATGCAAAGGCGGAAGATGGCGGGGAAGGACATCCGGGTATCTTAAAAGTCACGATCGATGTCAAAGATCCAGCTACTTTAAAGCTTGACCCGAAAGTGGACGAACACCCGGAGACAGAGGCGGATGTGGAAGATACACAGAGATCCATCTCCTTATCCCTCTTAAAGATCGATGCCGCAAAGAAAGGGGCAGCGGATGCCGAAGATTCCGGTCTGTCTGCTACGTTTAAAGTCTATGCAGCAACGGACTTAAAGAGTTATGACGGCAAGACCATCATCAAAGAGGGTGACTTTATCAAGACTATCAAAAGTATCGACAAAGATACGGACGATGGCGGACGTGCCGGTATGGACAAGCTGCCGATCGGATATTATACGGTAAACCCGGATGCGAAGAACTTATACAAGATTGTGGAAGTGATACCACCAAGAGGTTACTCCTTATATCCACAGGAAGAAAAGAACACAGCGTATATCCCGAACATCGATTACTTAAACTTAAGCAGCAACGAGGTTGTATCAAAAGTCAATGCCGCTAACCCAGATACCATCTCAGCAACCTACAATCTGGCAGAAAATACGTATACCTTTGCCCTGACATTCTCGGATATCAAGACACCTACGATCACGAAGAATTGGGGAGAAGAAAAGACACAAGGTTTTGTTAAAGAAGAGGATCGACCAGATTCATTAACGATCCACATGTATACGGATAAAGAAAAGACAAACTTATATAAGACCATTACACTTACGGAAGCAGGTGGTTGGACTTATGCATTTGATGATGATATCGACTTAAGCAAGTATTATTACGAGGAAGTTGTTCCAGAGGGTGTAAACTGGAAACAAAATACTTCCGAATATAAAGAAGGGTACTTTAAAGACGGAGAGACGAACTGCGTGACGTTCTATAATGAACCAGCAGATTATGTTCCAGATGTTGTCATCCCATCCGTTACCAAGTATTGGGAGGATAATGACAATGCACCGAAGAAGAGACCAAAGGAAATTAAGGTTAACCTGCTGCAGAATGGTGTAGCAATAAGAACAGAGTATCTTAATGAAGAAAATAACTGGACTTTTACTTTGCCAGAAGATAAGGCTTTACCAAAATACGATGATGTCGGCAAAGAGTATGTTTATACATGGGAAGAGGATACGTCCGGCTTACCAAAGGACTATGAACTGACAGATACCAAGACAACCACTTCATCTGACAGCCAGTACACGTATATCCATACCGACCTGAAGAATACATATGCACAGTATACTTCCGCACAGATTGCCAAGTCATGGAATGATGAGGAAAACCTGTATAACCTCCGTCCGGATTCCGTAACGGTTCATTTATTAGCTGACGGGGAGCGGGTAGAAAAGCTGACATTAGAACAGAGTGATGGAACGACAACAGATATCACCGATGGAAATGTCGTATTATCTGAGGAGAACAACTGGTCAGCAAAAACGATCAACCTGCCGAAGTATAAGGGTAGCCAGAAGATTGAGTATACATGGGAAGAAGAAGATGTACCAGACTACGAACTATCCTCCAACGTTACTGTTACAAAAGATGCCGATTCCGTCACAGAGCGGACAGAAACATCGCTGATCAATAAGAGCAACCCGCGGTTAGGCTCCGTTTCCGTATCCAAGATGATCCCGGTCGAGTCTTTAGATCTCCGTCATGGCGATCTGAGCTTTACTTTTACAATCACTGGAGAGACGGTTCATGAAAAAGAGTATACGGATAAACAGACCGTGACCTTTACCAAAAATACGGTATCCGATGAGGATAATGTCATAACAATCAATGGAAAAAAATATCTGGTTCTGTTCGTATCCTTTGACGACCTCGACTGGGGAGACTATAAGATCACGGAATCGGGTTCTGAAAGCCGGTATGAGTTTAATAAGATCTCTGACCTTGAAAATGCGACAGCCGGTAAGGAGGAAGATGGCACACCATATATCGCCTTTACGGTAGATAAAGACCATCAGGAATTCGGAGGTACGTTTGAAAACGCAGCGATCTCATCCAGTATCAAGGTCATCAAACGTGGAAACAGCAAGACGAAGAAGTTAAAGGGAGTCACCTTTAAGATCGAAAAAATCCTTGCTGATAAGAAGACCGAACTGGTTGCTACAAAAGAGACCGATGAGAACGGAGAGATTCTGTTCGATAACCTCGACCCGGGCGATTATGTCCTTACTGAGACAAAGACTCTTCCAGGCTACACACTGATGAAAGATCCGATCAATGTTACCGTGCCGATGGCACTGACTACAAAAGAAGCTGAAGATATGAAAGCAGATACCTCAAAAGGAAAATACGATAAAGCAAAAGACCTGTATTACTTCTACGATCTGACTTATGACGTGGATAATGAAAAAACTCCAACTCCACCACTTACCGGTGGATTCGAGAACTGGTTATCTTATCTGCCAATCGTATTGGCGATGGCATTGTTTATCGGATTAGGTATTTATCAGATGAAAAAGAGAAAGAAACCAATAAAATAAGAGCGATGGAAAGGGCGGTTATGAACCGTCCTTTTCCATATTAATAGAAGAAAGGAGAAAATCATGATGTTTTTAACACAAATAAGTGGAACTGTGTTACAATCGTTAAGATTAAGTGACACAGGAGGAATTATCATGGAGGCAGCTATTATTGCTGGATTATTTAATATTGGTGGTATATTATTAACATATCTACTAACAAAAAAAGATACATTAAAAAAATTAGATAAAAAAATGGATGTTTATCATGCTGAATTAAAAAACAGTGTTAATGTTAAAAATAATACACTATCTGCAGAACATGCTGGACTATCGAAAGAACATACTGGATTGAAAGAACAAATAAATGATAAACATGCTGCTCTGGAAAAACAGCTTTCGGCGGCACAAACAAGGCTCGACCATCTTCACGATGAGTCGATTCGGATGGAAGGTTTGCGGAAGGATGTAGAAAAACAGGGGATCGATGTTTCAACAATAAAGGCTGGCATTGATGCATTAGTCCAGAAAAACGGAGAAAATACAGATCGTGTCCGAGACTTAACACGGGATTTGGAAAAATCAGAACAAGCGTTAGCAGATACAGAGAAAAAGTTACGTGACCGTGAATGGGAACTTGCCCAATCCCAACGAGAGAATCAACAGTTAAAACAGCAGATCTACAACCTACAGCATCCACAACAATCATGGGATGAACCGGAACGATAAAAATAGATAAGACTCACATCTTCAGATGTGAGTCTTTTTACATATTAAAAGTAAAAGGAGCAAAATCATGATGTTTTTAACACAAATGAGCGGAACTGTGTTACAATCGTTAAGATTAATTGACACAGGAGGAATTATTATGAAGGCAACTATTATATCAGCAGTAAGTACAGGATTAATAGCTGGTGTATTTGGTATAATTAGTGTTTTAATAACAAATTATTTTACAAACAAAAATCAATTAACAGATTTAAAAACGAATCTTTCTAGAGACCATGTAGACTTATCGAAAGAACATACTGGCTTATCGAAAGAACATACTGGTTTATCGAAAGAACATGCTGCTCTGGAAAAACAGCTTTCGGCGGCACAAACAAGGCTCGATCATCTTCATGATGAGTCAATCCGGATGGAAGGTTTTCGGAAAGACGTAGAAAAACAAGGGGTTGATGTTACAGCCATAAAGGTTGGTATTGATGCTTTAGCTCAGAAAAGTGGGGAGAATATAACGCAGGTCCGTGATTTAACACGGGATTTGGAAAAGTCAGAACAGAAACTCGTAAGAACAGAACTAGAACTTGCAGATACCAGAAATGAACTACAAGATTATAAACAGGAGCTGGCTCAATCCCAAAGAGAGAATCAACAGTTAAAACAGCAGATCTACAACCTACAGCATCCACAACAATCATGGGATGAGCCAGAACGATAAAAAATAAATGAGGCTTACATCTTCGGATGTGAGTCTTTTTTTTATGAAAAGAATCCGATTCCATGATAGTAAGCATAAGATGTGTGCTTTAACTCCACAGATACATGAGTGTTTTCTTATCACAGATATAGTTGTGATATAATTACACTCATATATCTGTGAAATTATTACACACATATATGTATGTTTTATCTTTATTGGACGAGAAGACCCAGTCGTAGCTATGCTAAGGCTGGGATGAATCGT
>ERZ773248.1542-NODE-1542-length-18122-cov-25.367410_pt1 | contig 18122 bp, 15 predicted proteins | sample MGYA00580518_ERZ773248 | MGnify/ENA primary metagenome ERZ773248 (study PRJEB29015, sample SAMEA2737762) | human gut metagenome | biome: human gut; feature: human-associated habitat; material: faeces | place: China | collected 2012 ...
CCTGCACCAGTGGGAGCCGGAGGACAGCTTCCTCCGCACCGACTTCAACGGAGATTTTCAGAGGCTGGACGAGGCGCTGGCGGGACTGGATGGGCGCAAGCCGGAGCTGCGTCTGGGGCGGTACACCGGGGACGGGACGCAGAACCGGGCGGTTGCGCTGGGGTGTGCCCCCCGGGCGGTCCTGCTCTTCTGCCGGGATCGGGAGGCCCTGCTGGCCTGGCCGGGCGCGCCCTATGTCTACGCTTATAAGAACCGGCCCGGCAATATGCTGATTCTGACGGAGACCGGCTTTCAGGTGCACTACGATCACTACGAGGTGGGCCTCAGCGACAACGACTTTCTCCCCGTCACCAACAAGGCGGGGGAGAGCTACCGCTATCTGGCCCTGGTATAGCAGAGAGCCCCCGGACCCAATTGGGCCCGGGGGCTTCTCAGTTGTTTGTTGTTTTTGCCGGAAGGCGGCCGTCCGGATTAGACGCCGCGGTCCAGCGTGAAGGAGCCGGAGGCTACGGTGGTACCGTTCTCGGTAACGCTCCACACATAGTTGCCGTCGGCCAGCTTGCCAGCAAAGGTGCACTTGTCGTTGGCAGTGTCAACCTTATTGCCGGTGCTGCTGGTGTTTAGGCTACCGTTGTCCAGGCTGATGTAGAAGTAGTGCTGCCCGGCGGCAACGGAGGCGCTGGGAGAGCCAGCGGTGCCGTGAGTTTCACGGTACACCACGCCGCTGCGGTCGCTGATGGTCAGCACCACGTTGCCGGTGCCCTTGGTGGTGTAGGTAAACATCATGTTGTCGCCAGCGGTAATATCCGTGCCAACCGAGCCGCCAGTGATGGTAGCCAAATCGCTCCCGTCACCAATCAGAGCGGAGTTGTCGGGCAGGTCAGCCGCATTGTTGTAGTTATCAACGTTCTCCGCACCGATAGCAGAATCACTGAACCAGCGGGTGACAGTGGTGAAAGTCAAATTGGTGCTGATGCCGCTGCTGGACTTCACCTGGGCGGTCACGGAGTACTCGTTGCCCGCAGCAGATGCAAAGGTCACATCGGTGTAGCCGGCCTTCTCCATGGCGCGGGTGATCACATCAACGCGGTTGTCAGCGCCGACAAAGGCCCTCAGATAGATCTTGAAGTTATCTGCATCAATCTTGGTAACCTCGGTGGCGATGGGGTTGTTGTCGTCGATGTCGTTGTCGCCTTCCTCGACCTCCCAGATCCAGGCGGTGCGGATGGCGTTGTCATCCTCGACAATGACGGCATTCACCTTGGTATTGTAGGGGAAGCTGCCCAGGGCGGTCTTGTCCTCGGCGGTGTCCACGTCGGTGACATCCCACACGTTGGCCTTGCCGGACAGGGCGATGTAGCCCTTCAGGCTGCTGTCCACAGTGCCGTTCTTCAGCAGCTTGGCGGTACCGGCGTTCTCTACGTCGTCGCCGATGTCATAGGTGCCGTCGGCATTCTCGGCGTAGGTGTAGGCCTTCATGTAGCTGGCCTCGTCGTCCCAGTCGTGGCCGCCGTCGTCGTCCACCTCGATGGCCTGGACGGTGCCGTCCTCAAAGACAACGTTCAGCTCCAGCAGATCCTTGCCGATGGCGTTGGCGGACAGAACCAGCATGTAGTTGGCGCTGGTGGCCTTGGCCTCGGCCTCGGCCTCGAAGAGGATCACGTCGGCCAGGTCGGTAGCCTCATAGGTCTTGTAGGAGGTCTTGTCCAGAACGGGGTAGACCTGAACATCGACGCCCGGATTCACATCGCTCATGTGGTCCCAGCCGGTGGCCACGCCGTACTCAATCTCGCCCTTGGTGTTCGTCCAGTAGTAGAAGGCAACGGTGTTCTTGTCCACGGCGTAGGTCTTTTGAGTCTGTCCGTGCGCCGTCACATTGATGGAGCCGCGGCCGCCGGTGTAGCCGTTCATAGCCTTATACTGAAGGCTATTATTATTAGTGGTGTCCATCCGGATGACGTTACCGTCGTCACCCACACCGGCGGTGCTGTCGGAGTTCACGGTGGAATCGATCTCGCTGCCAGTGCCCTTGAGGCTGTTGCCCTGGAGGACGCTCTTGATGGTCAGCACGTCATCGTCGGACAGGGTGTAGGTGATGATGGAGCCAGCGGCCACGCCGGTCTTGTTGTAGGAGCCGCTACCGGGCTGGTTAACGTCGCGGGTGCCCAGGTAGGTCTCCAGCTTCACGTCGTTGGACTTGCCATTGACATCATTAGCGGCAGTAATTCCAGTGATATCCTCCATCGCCTTGGCGGAGTTCTTCCAGTTGATGCTGTAGGTCTTGACGGTGCCGTCGGTCATGAGGATCTTGACCTGACCGGAGCGGTCCAGGGCGTTCAGGGTCCAGGCGGAGTCGATCACGAGGGCATAGTTGGTGACGATCTCCTCAGCGGGACGGACGGCGATCACATAGCCGTTGGAGTCCAGGACAAAGTCGTAGCTGTTGTCAAAGCCGGGCTCGTTCTTGGCGTCGGCAATGTCAAAACGGGTCAGATCCACGTCCACCAGGGAGGCGGCGTCCAAAATGTAGGACTGGCGGTACTCTTCACCATCCACGGTGATAAAGAGCTCGTCGGCCTTGTCGCGGTCCACGCGGGTCATCTTGCCGGTGACAACCTCGGGGGCGGAGATGTAGGTGCGGCCGCCGTACTGCACGTAGAGGATCAGGTCGTCGGTGGTCACCTCGTCGTTGAACACTACGTCCTCAAAGTCCTCCGTCTCAGTGACAGTCTTGTTGGCCAGCTCGTTGTTCTTGTCATAGCCGGGCGCATAGAAGGAGATTGTCTCGTTCTTCTCGCTGTAGGTGCGCACCTCGGACAGAGTCTCGCGGGTGAACAGCACGTACTCGGCGTCGCCATCGTTGTTGTTGTCGATGATCTCAACGTCCACACCGTTCAGGTTGAACTTGTCGCTGTTGTTGGCGGCATAGCTGTAGTCGTTGATCAGGTTGTGGGCATCCTCTTCGGTCTTGCAGTAGCCGTAGTTCACGTAGAACTCGGTGCCCTTGGTGACGGCCACGCCGGTGCCCTTCAGGTAATCCTTCACGGTGCTCTAAGTGGCAGCGGTGGCGTTGATCACGTTCACGTCGTCCTTGGTGGACACGCCCAGCACCTTGGAATCGGACAGGATGGTGGTCTTCTCGATGTACATGGTCACGGTCTTGCCCAGGAAGTCAACGGGGGTGTCCACATTGAAGGCAATCTTACCGGACTGGGCCACGCCCTCGTCCTTGGTGGTGTTGGAGGTGGTGGAAGAGTACAGAACCACGTTGTCCAGCACGGTCTTGCCATCCTTCAGAGCGGAGTCGGAGTCGGTCTTGTCCAGCTCAGCCCACTTGTTGCCCACCACAACGCCCTCCACCTTGTACACGCCGTACATGGAGGACAGGATGGTGCGGGCATCGGAGTACGCCATGGCGTAGCCGTTGTTGGTGTAGCTCTCGATCATCTCCACGTCCAGGGCGTTGTAGATGAGCAGAGCGGCGTTGTCGCGGCTCAGAGGCTCGGCCACGGAGCCCTTGAAGTTGCGGAAGATGCCCAGCTTGGAGGCCAGGGCGTTGGTGTTGATCTCCCAGTCGGTGCCGGTCAGGCCCTCGATAGCGGGATCGTAGCCAGCGGCCACCAGCAGCATCTTGGCGGCCTCGGAGCCGGTCACGCCCGCGTCGGGGTCAAACTTGCCGTTGCCACGGCCGGCAATGATGCCGGTGGTGTAGCAGTAGTTGATGTGGCCCTTGGCCCAGTGGCTGCTGATGTCAGTCAGGCCGGAGGGGCTGTTCTCATACAGGGCGCCGTTATCCACGCCCTGATTCATGATGACGGAGATCATCTTCGCCATCTGGGCGCGGTCCACGCCCTCGGTGGGGGCATAGGAGCCGTCGGGCTTTCCTTCGATGACGCCCAGCGTCACCAGCATGGAAACGGCATCCTTGTTCACGATCTGATCCTTATCGGTGAGATCGTTGTAGCTCGCAGCGGAGGCGGAGACAACCATCATGCCAACCAGCATGATCGCCGCCAGAGCCAGGCTGAGAGCCCGCTTGAGGTTTCTCATTTGGATTTCCTCCTTCTGAATTTTGAAGCCCAGGGGCGTATGACAATGCTTCACAACCCTACTCATTTGCGAGAACGGCGAAAAAAGCATTGAAGAACTCGAGAGAAATAATTGCTCAATGCATTGGTGCTCAACCCGAAGAAATATTTTTTACCTCGGGTGGTACAGAGAGTAACAACTGGGCCATAAAGGGAATTGCATTTTCGGATCCTGTCAAACACGCTTTCATAACTTCAGTTATTGAACATCATGCGATTTTGCGTCCGTGCGCTGATATAGAGAGAATGGGGCACCCTGTATCTTATCTTCCGGTTGATTATACTGGCACAGTGAATATTGAAACCCTGGCAGAAAATATCAATTCAGACACTCGATTGGTTTCCGTCATGACTGCAAACAACGAGATTGGCTCTGTTCAGGATATTCCTGCATTAGCTGCTATTGCACATTCCTGTGGCGCCATATTTCATACAGACGCTGTTCAGGCAGTTGGGCATATTGAAATAGATGTGAATTTGCTTGGTGTAGATATGCTTTCCGCTTCTGCTCATAAGTTTAATGGCCCAAAAGGGATTGGTTTTCTATATGTCCGAAAAGGGACGCCACTGATGTCATACGCAAGCGGAGGTGGCCAGGAACACCACATGAGAGCCGGAACGGAGAATGTTGCATCTATAGTTGGTATGGCCACTGCACTAAAAAAGAATGTGGCTACAATGAAAGATACAGCGTCACATTTAGCTTTGCTGGAAAACAGATTGCTTGTAGGGTTATCTAATGCAAATATACGATTCACCCGAAATGGGAGCGAGGTGCATATCCCCGGAAATATAAGCCTCTCGTTCCCTGGCTATAGCGGCGAAGCCATTTTGCATAGATTAGATTTAATGGGGATTTGTGTTTCTACTGGCTCTGCCTGTAATAGCCAAGAAACTCAGATATCTCATGTATTACAGGCTATTGGACTGAAACCAGAGCTCGCAAAGGGAACTATAAGATTGTCGTTCGGAAGAAATAATTCTGAAAATGATGTCGATATAATTATTGAATCACTTCGACGAATTTTGGGATAAATCTGTCTATGGAAGTGTTCTTTAATAAGATGACCATGAAATAGTCAAAAAATGCACACACAATATGCCCGACTATGTCATCTACGCTTGGGCTCTGCTCCATTGCACACTTGCACAATGGAAGCAGATTGCCCTCACTACCGCATTCTAATCTTACCGTTCCTGCTCGTGTTTCTTTGAAGTTTTTTTACGCTCAGAAGTCTGCTCCTGTTTTTTCTGTAAATGCTCACGAATAGATTGTACCTCTGTTTTTTCTTCCAATAATTCAGAAACATCACGTTTGCTGTTAAACAGGATAAGCGGATCAAATTTTTCTCCATATGCCGCTTTGATCTTGGAAGTGGCAGATTGAATCTTCTCCCCCTGTAAGGCGATCCGCTGTTCTGCGAGTTCCATTGAATCCACATTTTTTGCCTGCTCCCTTAATTCCGAGAACTGCTTTAAGGCATCTTCCAACTCGGCAGCATATTTTTCTTCCTGCTTTGTCAGCCGCTTCAAATTTTCCTCCATAGCCGCAACACTCTTTTTGACTTCGGCGATTCCAGTATCCTCACTACAATCAAACGAGCTGAGGAGCATCGTCTTTTCGGATTTCAGTTCTTCCAAGTCTTCTGCCAGTTCGGCAATCTGTTTCGCCAAATCATTATGAGCAACAAACTGATAAAATGGTGTCGCTTTCTTTTCTGCAAGCAGCGTTTTCCGTTCTTTAGTCTTATTTTTAATCTGCTGTACCAGTAGGGTATAACGCTCCAGATCGGGCTTCAACACATTCAGGCTTTCCGATAATTTGTGTTTTCCAAAACCGGCATAGCGAATCTGATAGCAGAAAATAACCATGTTAGCCCGTAAGGACTCCATTGCTTCCGCAAGTGCAGGAACAGATGCTTTAACTGCCTGCATCAGCTTCTTGACCGTTGCTTTCAGCTCACGGAGCAACGCATTGTCTGCCTTAATCTGACGATTCAACTCACAGCGGTCAGAAACAATGCCCTTTTTCTCCAATGCTCTTGCAACCACACCCTCGTGAATGGTGGGCTGCTCGGTCAAGCCCCGATCTGCATGACTGCGGTGGTAGATGCGTTTTTTGTGTCCGGCAGTCTCCAAATGGTGATTCGTCACATCAGCCCACGCTGCTCTCCATAAAACAAGTTGTTCTTCGCTGTTCCAACGCTCGGCAATGGGATTCTGTCTGCCGAACTTGGTGCTTTTCGGATGCTTGCTGGCTCGTTCATAGCCGTGATTCTCCGCTTCGGAGGGTGGTAGATATACCTTCTTGCGACCGACCTTATACTGGTATTGCTTTTCCCATCCCTCTGTCTGTGCTATCTTAAACTCATCCGCAGTAAAACCTTGTTCCTCTCCATTTTTCACACAGAGATATTCTTTCTGCGTCTTATATTGCCAGTTCCCTTTTTCATCTAACGGGCGCACTGTCAGCATGATATGAGCATGGGGATTGTGACCGGGAGGATGTGGATCGTGAATTGCCACATCTGCACACATCCCATCCGCTACAAAGGTGCCAGAAATAAAATCGGACAGTAGCTTTTCCCACTGTGCTTCGCTCAACTCAATTGGTAGAGCAACCACAAATTCACGGGCAAGGCGGCTGTCTTTTGTCTTTTCATTTTCTTCTACGGCGTTCCAAAGCACGCCCCGCTCTTTCCATTCTAACAGGGCGAACTCTGGTAGGAATACTTCCTGCCAGACCAGTCCTTTCTTGCGGGTGTAGTTATGCTGCACCCCATCATAATCATTGAGGATTTTAGAACAACTCAGATAAGCGGAAGCTGCAACAGCGCTTCTTCCTGTACCACGGCTGACTACTTTTGCTTCCAGATGATAGATTGCCATTTGTTTTCACCGTCCTTTCTTTCTGTTTCTCTTTTGAAAAGAGAAAATGGGTGTCGCCGAAAATGCGATACCCATAACTGCGTAAAAGCTGCCAGTGGCAGGTTTTCGCAGGCAGGCGGCGGGATGGGGTGGCAATATGCCACCTCATCGTTTTGCTGATAGTGCAAAATATAGAGCCGACTGCACAGGGAATGTTCGCTTGCGACATTGCCTGCCCCCTCTGGAAAGGCGGCTAAAAGACGCTTTGTGAAGAGCGCACGAGCCTGACCAACGGGAGGGATACCACCGCCTGCTTTGCAGGTGGTGAGTAAGTGCGCCCTTCGGGCCCTTCGGGCCCTTCGGGAAAAAGAAAAAGCGACCGATAGCCGGTCGCTCATAAAAATCATCGTATTGGTTTGAATACTTCGCACAAAAAATCCTCCAACTGTTCCAAAGTCATCTGTGTTGTCGGCGGTAATGCTTTCTCCAAAATCGCACCTTCCTGAATCAGTCGCCGTGTCCGTGCTTTTCGCTCTTTCTGCCGGTCACGCATCTGTGCTTCTTCCAATCTATGCTTCGCCTGCAAAAGCTTCTTTTCATTTTCTGTCATAAATTTTATTCCTTTCTGCCGTATCCGGCTGAAAACGCAAAGAAGGCGGCTCATGAGATTTTATTCTCACAAGTCGCCTTCAGCGTCATTTATTATGCGGTTTTCTGTTCTTGCCCGTTTTCTTTAATAGGCGGGTTATCAAGCAATACAGGTTCTTTCTCTTTTATTTGCTTCGCAACATTGCGTTCTTTCTGCATTCTGCGGTTTGCTTCCGTCCTACAATCATCACAGCAGTATTTTACATCTTTCCGTGTAGCGATAAAAGTTTTTCCGCAGTTCTCGCAGACACATTCTCGCTTTCGGTTTTCCGCCGCTTCCTGCCGGTAAAATTTAGTACGGCACTTCGGACTGCAAAACAGAGTATTTGACCGCTTGGATTCAAATTCTTTACTACAGCATTTACAGATTAGCTTAAATGGCTGACCAACTGCGTGTTCACCAGCCTTGATTTTTTGGTAGCGTTCCCGGCTCTTGATGCGGTGTCTGCGAAGCTGTTCCTGCCGCTTAATCTCCTCCGGCGTCAGTTCCGGTTCGGGCAGTTCAAACCGTCCGATAAATTTCAGATAAATCTCAACCTCCTGCACCCGATCCCCGTCAATCTTTTCCGGGGCGTGGACAATGATTTTTTCAATAAACTCATTGATCATTGGAGTAGTCAGTTCGGAAAAATCGGTGTACTTCTTTGCCAGTGAAAGGAACTGCGCCGCACGGTCAGTATCTTCCTCAAAAGAGGATAGATGCGATTCTGCATCCGATACAGATGTGACAAGAGTTTTCTGCTCCGCTTCGTATTCTGCAAGCAGAGTATCAAAGCGTTCATCGGTAATGCGCCCAATAGCAAAAGATTCGTAGAGCTTTTTGATAATGGTATCAAGCTCGGCAATACGCCTACGGTCTTTGTTCAACTTGCGTTTGGTATCCTTTGCGACTTCCGCCTGTCTGATTTGAGACGCAGAACGCACCTTTTTCATAAACTCTTCCTGATTGGCGGTGGCAAAAGTGCTGGCTGTTCGGATGGTTTCCAAAACAAGCTCTCTGACTGCTTTTGTCCGAATATAGTGACCGCTGCAAGCATGAGTGCGCTTTTGATGTGCCAGCGTGTAGGCGGAGCAATCATAAAAATCGGAGGGATAGGGATTGTTCTCCGTACCGCCTTTGGAACGGTGATTGGTCATTTTCGCTCCGCAGTCAGCACAGAACAGAAGTCCAGTTAGCGGATTGGCTTCGCCAAGTGTATCGTGGCGTCTCGGTGTCTTTCGCAGTTTCTGTGCAAGCTCCCATATTTCCTTATCTACAATCGCTTCGTGGGTGTTCTCAAAGATCAGCCAGTCCTCTTGCGGATTCATAACTGGATTTTTGTCCTTGTAGGACTGCTTGTGAGAACGGAAGTTGACCGTATGCCCCATATATTCGGGCTTGGAGAGAATCTGCCCAACGATATAACCACTCCAGTTATAAGGGTTGGGAAATTCCTCTTTGCTTTTCCAAACGCCACGCCCCTGCTTTGCGGCGTAGACCGCAGGAGTTTCCACCTTATCGTCATAGAGGATACGGGCGATGTCATAAGGACCGTTTCCCTCGATGGTCAGCCGGAAAATACGGCGGACAACCGCAGCGGCTTCCTCGTCGATATACCAACTGTACTTATCTCCCGGCATTTTCTTGTAGCCATAAATGGCACAGTTGGTGGTAGGCTTGCCGGATTCGCCTTTCACACGGATTGCTGTTTTCTGCTTGCGGCTCAAATCACGAAGATACCACTCGTTCATAATGTTGAGGAACGGGGCAAACTCATTGCTGTTCTGATCGTCGCTGTCCACGCTGTTGGCAATCGCCACAAAGTGAACATGATGCTGACGGAAGAATACCTCCGTGTAAAAGCCTGTTTGCAGATAGTCACGCCCCGCCCTGCTCATATCTTTTACAATGACATGAGCAACTTTGCCTGCTTCAATGTCGGCAATAAGCTGTTTCCAAGCGGGACGCTCAAAATTTCCTCCACTCCAGCCGTCATCGGTATAGTGCTGACAGTTCGTATAACCTTTCTGATGGGCATAGCTTTCGAGGTATTTTTTCTGATTGACAATACTGTTGCTATCACCAGTCTGGTCATCGTCACGGGACAGTCTTTCATATAAAGCTGTGATTTTTCCTTCAGTCTGTTTTACGCTCATGATGCGCTCCTTTCAGACTGTCGGCTCATTTGTGGTGAATCTATTATACCATAAGTTCCGACAGTTGTAACCGTTTCATTGCGAATCATCCGTAAAATTTTATCCTCCATTGTTTCTTTCTCTGTATCGCTGAATACTACTTTAACTTTATAGGTGGTGCCGCCAATGCGGCGAGTCATATAAGAAAAATTACTGTTCTCGTTTTTTGCCATAGGCAGTTACCTCCGTGTTGAAATATTCATTGTTTTTTCGTATAATAGGTTTAGTTCCGGCATGGTGTAACCATTTGCATGGTTAAAATCGAACAAAAGGTATTAACACCCTGCCAATGCAGAAATGCCCTCAAAAAAGCCTTGCGGCACAAGGCTTTCCGAGGGCAAAAGCGTTACATCTGTTGTTGTTTCTCCCGGTACTTACGCACCCGTGCTGCGGTCTGCTTACGGCGAGCTTCTTCGGCACAGCGCTGTGAGCAGTACACCCGTTTTCCGTCAGTTGGGAACGGCTTGCCGCATTGTTTGCAATGAATGGTCGGTGTTTGCGTGAATACGGCTTCCAACCCTGCATCTTCCGGCAGGACAGACTTGCGGAAATATCTGCATAGTGCGCTGTTGGTAAAGCAGATTCCCAACATTGGACAGTCGCAGTCCAATGGCAGGCAGCCGTACTCTTTGTCGTAGTTGGCGCAGAGAGAAGTAATCAACTTTTTGATCCGCTGCTTCTCCCTGCCCGTCAGCTCACGATAATTGTTTGACATAGGCGGTTTCCTCCTTTCATTCAGTGTCGAAAGTAATCTAATAACAGACAAAACAGATTACCTTCTCACTTATAGGAGAAATACAGGGTACTTAGCGGAACTGTTTTTACGGAGAATCCAAGAAATTTTCAAAAATATTTTCGAAGGGAGGTGTCTGCGGTGTTCGACGATCCCGAACGATATGAACATGACGGCTTTTATGAAGAAGATACTGACTATGAAGATGAATATGAAACGGACGATTCCGATTACATAGTCGATGACGAAGAAGATGAAAATGCCCTTTGGGACGATGAGGAAGAAGCCGCTGACGATCTTCCCGAAAAGAAGCGAAGGAAGCGGAAGAACCAAGTTGTTCTTGCTGACAATGATACAGATACCGAAGAAACCGAATTATCCGAACAGGTCAGACGGCAGATTACAAAAGAAGAACAGCACATCGAAGAACTGGAAGCCGACGCCGAGGAACATCCCTTTGAGGATGGTACTGACGAGGAAGAACCGGAGCGTAAGAAGCTCAAACGAGAACTGCGGGCAGAAGCCCTTGCACGATTGGAGGATTCTGCCAGAACACAGCGGGATTTTGAAAATGTGATCGCATGGTGGGATAGGCTGGACGCTAATCGGGAGCGAAGGGAACGCTATCACGAATTCAGCCGCAGCGATGATGATGTTCCTCTTGATTACGGGGCATCTACAAATGAACTCTTTTTCCCTGATACGCTGAACGATGTACTGGAAAAGCAGCTCCGAAAGGGAGATTTTATTGACGCCATTTTCTATTGTCCTTACGACATCCATGAACTGATAACGAAAGAATACCTATCCAAAATCCTCTGGGAATTGAATGAGGAACACAAGGAGCTGCTCTTTCTTTGCGCTGTCCAGCTGTTTAGTTCAACAAGAATCGCTAAAATACGGAATCAAAGCGACCGGAACATCCGCAAGGTGCGTGGCACAATGCTCAAAAAGATACAAAAAAAGCTGCTTCCTGTACTTTTGGATAAGGCAGAAAAGCAACAGCCAATGACCTTATTGGAGAAAGATTTTTTAGAAGAATCTGGAATGAAGATTGATTCAGGGGAAAAGAAATAATATAATTGATAATATAAATTGAAGTTATTTAGGTTACAATACATGACGGAGGGTTTTGTATATGAAGAACCTTTTTGAACGCACCAGTTCTAACTGGGTGCGATATAGTGAATATGAATGGAGGACGACAGAGGACGGAACTCTGTATCTCACGCCCACCAAGACGGCGCAACCAAGTATTTATGATCCACTGGCAGAGTACCAGAAAATTGTATTGGATGCTATCAACATAGGACGCATGGGTATGAGCAAAAAGCCGGATGCCGAAATCCAGAAGGCTATCCAGCAATTTGCGGTAAAATACGGCTTATTTGGACTGATGACTGCGCTACCTACCACACCAAACTTTATGGAATATGAGGCGGTGTACCTGCCCAAAAATCACTTCATCAAAGAAGAAACTATGTCCACTGAAAAATATCTGGCACTGTTCTTTCCATTTGACAAATTGGATGTGATCAAGCGTGGTATCGAGTCCATGTGGAACATCCAGAATAACCGTGTTATGATGGCACTGGCTTTGACCATGACAGATAAGCCGATGGCGGTCAACATGAGCTTTCAGCGGGAATATGCGGAGCGATATGAATGGATGAAACAGCAGTTCATTGACTGGGCGTTTACCTATATCAACAGTTTCCTTTATTATGAGGATTATGATACACTGAACGATGAAACCCGGCAGATGATGCAGCAGAGCATGGCAGCTTTTGGTGGCATCGCTCCAACCTATCATATCGCTCTTTTGGATAAGCCGACCATTGTTTGGGATTTTCACTCTCTCATGCTTGGAGTTCAGATGATGTTCAGTTTTATGCTGACCGACAGCGAAAAACCGATTAAGCTTTGCAGGCATTGTACCAAAGCTTTTGTCGCAAGCAGACCAAGTGCTGTATTTTGCAGCCCGCAGTGCAAGAACAAGCATAATGTTTACAAAAGTAGGGCAAAAAAAAATAAGGATGGTGACGAAAATGCCTGAAAGCCAAAATATTGAATGGAAAAGCAAATGGAAAGATGACTATCTGGAATGGATTTGCGGATATGCCAACGCACAAGGAGGAAAAATCTACATTGGATGCGATGATGACGGCAATGTAATTGGGTTACCTAATGCTCATAAGCTTCTTGAAGACATACCGAATAAAATCAGAGATGCTATGGGTATTATTGTTGGTGTGAATTTATATGAGCAAAACGGAAAAGAATACATTGAGGTAGATGTTCCTTCCTATCCGATAGGTATTTCCTGCAAGGGCGTTTATTATTATCGAAGCGGCAGCACACGGCAGATATTGACCGGTCCCGCTTTAGAGGCATTTTTGATGCGCAAGCGGGGTGCAACTTGGGATAATCTTCCTTTACCTGCATTTTCGTTAAATGACATTGACGATTCCATTATTGATCGATTTAAGAAGTGGGCAGCTAAGAAGGGGCGCATTGACAAGAGTGTTCTGGATGAACCGAAAGATGTACTTATGGAAAAGCTGCATCTGATGAACGGCTCATATCTTACGAATGCGGCAATGCTCCTGTTCTCAAAAGACCCAGAAAAATGGCAACTCGGCGCATATGTTAAAATCGGATTTTTTGAAACCGACGCCGATCTTTTATATCAGGACGAGATACACGGCTCTATCTTGGAACAGATTGATAAAATCGTGGAACTTGTATATCTAAAGTATATGAAAGCAAAAATTACCTACGAGGGTATGCAGCGTATTGAGCGATATTTTGTACCGGAAGCTGCTCTGCGAGAAGCTCTGCTCAACGCTTTGTGCCATAAGCAATATCAGTCCGGTGTTCCGATTCAGATAAGCGTGTATGAGGACAGGCTGTATATTGCCAACTGCGGTTGTCTGCCCGAAAACTGGACATTGGAAAACTTGATGCGTAAACACGCTTCCAGTCCTTACAATCCCAATATTGCCCATGTGTTCTATTTGGCAGGCTTCATCGAAAGCTGGGGGCGTGGAATTGAGAAAATCTGCTCTGCCTGTGAGAAAGACAGCGTTCCTCAGCCTGTTTACACAATCAATCCCAGCGATATTATGATTGAATTTACTGCACCGGAAGACAGAATTATTCGTTCTGTTACCAGCAAGGTGACAGATAGAGTAACAGAAAAGGTGACAGATCGTTTGGATGAAAAATCTATACAAATTCTTGCACTTATTTCTGAAGATCCGGCATATACCTCAACTGCAATAGCAGAGAAACTGTCCGTTAGCAGGAAAACGGTATCACAGAGATTGAAAGAAATGAAAGAAAAAGATATTATTGAACGTATTGGTTCAGATCGTAAGGGTTATTGGAAAATCAAAAACAATTAACTGCACAAAAGAGGATGCCCGTTATCAGACATACAGCCGATAACGGGCATTCCATTAAGCATATACAATTTCAGTCAAAATGATTTCTTCCGCACGGCTGCGGATGCTGTTCATGCGGCGCACCCATTCCATTTGGTCAGCCGCTTTGAGTGCTTCAGTTACGCCCTCCTGCTTTGCCATAGCGGAAACGAGGATTCCCATGCGCTCGTTGCAGGCTTGGTCGATCTCAGACAGATGCTTGAACAGCGTTCCCTCCAGCACATAGTTGTTGTAGAGTGTTTTACGATACTCTTTCAGATAGCTGCGGCGCATACGCCCGTACTTGCCGATCTGATACTTGCCGGTGTCCGGCAGGGCAAGGTTGGGGATGAAATAATCACCCACTTGACGGTATGTACCGCCCATTTCTTCAAAGATAGATTTCATAGAATATCAGCTCCTTTTGTGTTGATTTTCAGCGGTTATAAGGCTTTTTGACTCCTTTCCTACAACTGCTTTTCAATTCACCACAAATGAGCCGCAGTCATATGTATTAGGTGGGAGAAACCACCCTTTACATATTAACTCTTGTTAATGTATGTTGTTCTATGCACGACGACTTTTTCCCAGCAGCTAGTTGAACATCTACTTTTTATTTGAACATAACAAAACCTCCATAACATTGGGTAAATGCCAATATTATGGAGGTTTTATAAAAAAATAAGCTACATTTCAGCCCTGCAGTACAAGACCAAAATGTAGCTTTTAACTTGGCATATGCATACGAAAAAGATTCAGCATTTCGCTGAAGCAGCCTTCTGGCCGGCGGCGCTTTTGCGCCGTACAAGTGTTTTGGCCGAAAGCCAAAACCTTGGCGCAGGCGGAATTCACTTCCGCCGAGTATGTGAAGTCCTCACGGTATCCATAAAAATAACCACATCAAAAGGTGTGGTTATTTTTATGGATCATCGCAACACTATAGATGCCTGGGAATGTCCCAGATTTAAAGATAAAACCTAAATTATAGATTTCGTTCTGCCTGTATTTGCTCAATATGCCAGCCAGCCATTTCTTGTTTTTCCCTCTCATATAGCTGAGCGTTCACGACACGAGCATTTAATTCAAGCATCCCTTTCTGTGGTCGGTCAGAATACACATATCTGTGTGCGTGTTGAATAATCATGCGTCTAAATAATTTGCTGTAATATGGTGAATGATCTAAGTCTTTATAAGGACCCTTTGCACCTACCTGTGTGAAAAGAATTAATCGAGGTGATAGTGGCATCAGTATATTACAATTTTTTCTTCCCCATCCTCCCTTGAGATCATAATCGTCTGCATTTCTGTAATTCAAACAAATTACAGGGTCATCAGAAGTGGGAAACGAAATATCTTCAGATGCATGGAGAACTCGCCAATCATGGTGTTCAGCTACCTTCAAAGTGGATGACAATAGGTGTTTCAAATTATCGAGATATGATCCTCTTCCCACAACAGCTTTTATTTCAACTAAGCTCTGTTCTTTATCAACTGTTACTTTCATTGGGAAAAAACTCTCTCGTACAGTTTTTTGAAATTGGAACGCAGGATATCCCTTTCTTATTTTTTCTGCTTCTCTATTTATTTTTGCGGTGGTCTCTTCCAATATCTTTGGAAATAATTTTATATTTTGTTCGGTTAACCTTAAGTAAGCAGCAGGTGTTCGAACGTATTGGGCAAAAACAAAGTGAGATAACACAACAGATTCCTCATAGGATATTTTTTGACCATTTAGTAGTTTGTCAAATACTGGTTTTGCTGGTGTTTCAAACTCTCGATCAAACCAATGCTCAAAATCGTCAATTTCCTTATCACCTTCTATACGTGTATAAAAGTCACTCCAAACAGCAGAATTTTTAATTGATTGTTGAGTCCAATAAGGAACTTTAGAATTGGATACCAAGATACTATATGTTTGTATGGTCTTCCCATCCAAACTCCAGTTTTTCAGATAAAATCTTGGTATATAGTGATTTCTGTGTGTTAAATTCTGATCCATATACTGCCTCCATTCGTTGTACAGATTCTAAAATCAGCGTTGTTGTGTTATACAAACGCTTCAATTTTAGAAAAAGTAATTTTATCGCATCGAATTCGACACGGATATTTAAAGGTAGGTATCTGTATCGTTCTGACTTAGCGTACTCTTGTTGCAAGGTTAATATGGTTTCTCAATGCAAAGGCAGAAGGTTCATTGTTGTTCCTGACCAGCCAGCCTCACCATTACAATCCGCATTGCCGTATCTAACCAGAGGTGGAAATCCAATGCGATTTCTGAGTGTGTGGTCACGCCACCGCCCTTGCCCTGTTTTACCGTCATTCCTATTGCATGCGTCCTTTTTACCCAAAGGCTTGGCGTGATTGTCAGAGACGAGGATCGTGCCTGCTGCATTAGCTCTTTACACGCAGCATCATCAAAATCCGGGTTTTCCGCCACCTCCCACTGGCGTAAGAACTCCAATGTATTTCTGCTGCGCATCCAGCTTTGGATCATATACCCAGGCGATTCCTCGGAATACTGTTTGGCCAATTGAGTCAACGATATTGGGCCATTATTTGCATTCTCTCTTATGTAGCGCCTTATGATTTGGGTGTAGGTAAGGATTCTTTCAAAGTCTTTTCGCTTTTCCTCGTTGAGGGAATCGTAAAAATCTTTTCTGATCCCGGGTACAGAATCCGTGAAAACCAAGTTCTTTGAAACAAGCGTCCCCAGTACGGAATCGAATTGAAGTGCAAGCCGCGTATACAGTTCGCTGAGTTCTTTCTCTGTCATACTGTATCCCCGGCTTTTTGTTTCAGTATAACACAGAAGATAGGGATTAGATAGTGGCTTACAAAATCACGATACCGGAGATTGATACCGAGTAGCTTTTCTGGGGCTGCCGGTCTTGTCGTAGTCGATATTGCATCTCCGATCCTTTTCAAATTGGGCACTCATATATTTCTCCATTCCAACGATTGGGATATATTTTGTATTGGACAAGAGCTTATCAATTGCCGCTCTTGTCCAGCGTTCTTTTCCGGTAGGGGAAGGAATCCTTTTCTCGGACAGCATATCTACCACTTTCCCAAGGCTGGCTCCGGAAAGATAGTAGTCAAAAATCATGCGGATCACTTCCGCTTTCTCCTGACAAATGATAAATACATTGTTTTCCATTTAATAACCATACGGAATGCGGATGTTTACCAATCTCCTTTGCTAAAACAATAATATACGCAGGTTTAGAAACGGAGTTTGATATGTACCCAGAATTCTGGACACATAAAAAATTGAATTAGGTGCACATGGATGCCTCTCTGAATTTTGTAGGAGGCATCCATTTTGTTTTCTCTTGGATTCTTTCGTTGTTGTAGTAATTTATGTAGCCGTCAACAGCCTTGGCAAATGTTTCAAAAGAGGAATACTCTTTTTCATGCCCGTAGAACATCTGGTTTTTCATCCGTCCAAAGAAGGTCTCCATGATGCAATTGTCGTAACAGTTGCCCTTCCTTGACATGGATTGAATGATTTTGTGATCTTTAAGTGCCTGCCTGAAGTACACGTGCTGGTACTGCCACCCTTGATCAGAGTGAAAGATCAGGCCATCTACAGAGGGAAACTTCGTAAAGGCGCCGGCCAACATTCTCTGGATCTGTTCCATATTGGCACTTTGAGATAAATCATAAGAAATGATTTCGTTTGTGTTCATGTCGAGTATGGGAGAGAGATAACACTTCCCCCACGAAAAACCGAACTGAGATACATCGGTAGTCCATTTTTGCATAGGAGCTGTCGTGCTGAAATCCCGGTCAAGGATATTCTCAGCAACCTTGCCGACCTCTCCCTTGTAGGAATGATACTTTTCCTTTGGGCGCTTTCCTGCCAACCCCATAGTGTGCATAAGCCGTTGTACCCGCTTATGATTGACCTTGTGGCCGCGCTTTATCAGTTCCTGATATACTCTTCGCACACCGTAGCGGCCTTTATGCTGTGAGAAAATGTCTTTGATTTCATCTGCCAAGCAATGGTTTCGAACAGCAACTTGATCGGCCTTGCTCAACTCAAAATAATAGGTAGACCGTGCCATCTGCATAGATTTCAACAGATATTCAATTGGTATCCTTTTTCACGCAGCTCTTTGATGATCGCTGCTTTCTCGCCTTGAGTTGCGCTGCGTGCCTCTCTTCTCTCAAGGCGATCTCTTT